>Ga0180220_1000105_pt1 | contig 150045 bp, 174 predicted proteins | sample eDN5th37CBELigBY_FD_151335 | JGI IMG/M metagenome (GOLD analysis project Ga0180220, IMG submission 151335) | Enriched backyard soil microbial communities from Emeryville, California, USA - eDNA 5th pass 37_C BE-Lig BY (version 2) (version 2) | ecosystem: Environmental > Terrestrial > Soil >... | reverse complement strand
TTATTACATCTAAACTATTAGGCGGAGCTGAAGATGCGTTAAAAAGACATGGTGTTGAAGAATCAGATGTAACAGTTGCTTGGGTTCCTGGTGCATTTGAATTACCGCTTGTTGCAAAAAAATTAGCTGAATCCGGTAAGTACGATGCGGTTATCACTTTAGGTACTGTCATTCGTGGTGCTACAACACACTATGATTATGTTTGCAATGAAGCAGCAAAAGGAGTTTCACAAGCTTCATTAACAACAGGTGTGCCTGTGATCTTTGGTGTTCTAACAACTGAATCAATTGAACAAGCAATTGAAAGAGCTGGAACAAAAGCTGGTAATAAAGGTTATGAAGCTGCCGTAACAGCGATTGAAATGGGAAATTTATTAAAGATTCTTGAATAATTTTCCTAAAAAAGTGTTTAAAATCGTCGAAAAACTGTATATAATGATTGAGTAGCAAAGGATAAATTTGAATCATATTTATAGTTGTAATACTTAAATTTTTGTTGGCTATGTCAAATTTAATAAAGCCGAGTTTTTTGTACGGTTTCAAACACTTTTGCTTTCGTCTTGAAAGCTATTTCGTTAATGAGGGGTATCTATGTTAATTCGCTTTAAAAAAAGTTTTGAAAAAATTGCGATGGGTCTTCTTTCTTTTATGCCGGCTGAAAAGGACTTAAAGCAATTACAACAAACAATAAAACAATATGAAACATTAGATGAGTGGCAATTGTTTTTATGGAAGCAAGACGAAGATATCATTGGTGCTATTGGTGTCGTTTTTAAAGGAGAAGACACTGTTGAAGTACAACATATTAGCGTAAATCCTTCTCACCGGCAACAAGGAATTGGTAAGCAAATGGTACATGCGGTAACAGATCTCTATAAAAACAAAACAGTTGTTCCAAATAACGAAACGGAATCATTTTTTGAAAAATGTAAAGAATGTTAAAAGTAGTCGCTAATTTGTAATGGGCAGGCTTACAATGCCCTATCCTATGTTCAGTTAATTTTTGAAGATAAGATAGAGTGCGTAAGTCTGCCTTTTCTAATAGTTAGGATTCAAGTTTATTTGTTTTTACAGACCGATTTTTTTTTCTTTTTTCTAATTGATTCAAACGTTCATTAATGACGTCAGTCCGATTACGTCTTATATGTTTATGAATTAATTCTTTATTTGTTAAATTGCTTTCTACACCCCATTCCAACCCTTTTCTATTGCATAACATTATGCACTCGTCCATTAACTCTTTATTTACTATTGGAAGGTTGATACTTACATAAGGCAGATGATTTTGTATTTCATTTTTTCTTTTTTGTAGTAATTGGATTAGGTGATCATTATGTAATCCTAACTTTTCAATTTGTTCCTGTTCATTTTCCAGAATGGCAATGGCACTAGAAATTATTTTTAATGCTCCGTTAAAATTTCCTCTTCTGTGATGATAAAGAGCAACGGCTATTTGAATCAACCCGACCCAGTACTTCTTTCTATCTTGTGGAGCATCTTTTTTCCAATGCTCTTCAAGTACTTCATGGCATTCAAAGTAATCCCGATCACAATGAAAATGCAGTAAGTAATCAATATAAGCACGTTCAAACATTCTAATATAACCCCCACATGTTAATTAATTCATAATGTTAGTTTATCATAATACTCCCCACAGATTTGGTTATGCGCAGACAAAAAGAGGTTGCTGATTCATCAGCAACCTTTTTTCCTATTACAACCAAGCAGCACCTACGATAATTAATAAAATGAACAGTACAACAATTAACGCAAATCCTGCGCCATAGTTAAAACCATGATCACCCATGTTGTTATTCCTCCTTCAAGTTTAGCTTTTATACACTTGTAATATATGAGTGAAATCGTAAAATGTATGGGCTGGTGTCTATCTTTTGAAGTGTTTTTAGGTAATCTTTGGATGGAAACTGACACTGTACAAGGTTACACGGCAGAAATAACTATTGGATATGATGAAAATTTACTCTATACTATATGGTGGCTAGTAGTAAGAATGGTGGGATAGAAATTGCAATATCACGTAAAAATAGACGCATTTGAAGGACCTTTAGATTTATTACTTCATTTAATAAACCGACTAGAAATTGATATTTACGATATTCCTGTTTCAGAAATAACTGAGCAATATATGTTATATATTCATACAATGCAGGAGCTTCAACTTGATATTGCCTCCGAATATTTAGTTATGGCAGCTACGTTGCTTTCAATAAAAAGTAGGATGTTGTTACCAAAGCAAGAAGAAGAACTATTCGAGGATGAATATGGAGAAGAACCTGAAGAAGATCCACGTGATGAGTTAATGAGGAGATTAATTGAGTACCGTAAATATAAAGAAGCGGCAGAGGATCTAAGATCTCTTGAAGAAGATCGTTCTCAGGTTTATACGAAAGCACCAAGTGATTTAAGTGAATTTGTTACAGAATCACAAGCACATATAGATTCTTTAAATGTATCCATTTATGATATGCTAGGTGCTTTTCAGAAAATGTTACGAAGACAGAAAATTCAAAAGCCAGTTCAGACCAAAATTGCGCGCCAAGAGATTCCAATTGAAAAAAGAATGGAAGAAATATTAGTTGACTTACGATCAAAACCTGGTAGAAGGAAATTTCAAGAATTATTTCCTTCAAATAGTAAAGAACATTTGGTTGTAACGTTTTTGGCAATCTTAGAACTGATGAAAACACATTCAATTGTAATAGAACAAGAAAATAATTTCTCAGACATTTATATCATGGGGAGTGAGTCTTAAATGACCTTAGGTGTGATTGAGTGGAATTCAATCGTTGAAGCGTTACTATTTGCTTCAGGTGACGAGGGTCTTTCCCTTAAACAATTAGCGATGGTTTTAGAGTTGGAAGAGCAAGAAGTAGTTGATATCATGACAGAGCTTGCAGAGAATTATAAGCAAAAGGATCGAGGAATTGAGCTTGTGGAGGTTGCGGGGCATTATCAACTTACTACAAAAAAGGAACATGCTATGTACTTAAAGAAGTTAGTCGAATCTCCTGGAAATGGATCTCTTTCACAAGCTGCATTAGAAACATTAGCCATTGTGGCATATAAACAGCCAATCACTAGGGCGGAGATCGAAGAAATTCGTGGAGTTAAAACAGAAAGACCCATTCAAACTTTAGTTTCGAAAATTCTTATAAAGGAAATTGGACGAGCAGAAGGAACGGGACGTGCAATATTGTATGGAACAACTAAGGAGTTTCTTGAATATTTTGGTTTAAAATCTATAGATGAACTCCCGCCGCTACCAGAAAAAGCTGATAATGAATTTGAGCAAGAAGAAGCAGATCTTTTCTTTGAAAAGTTTAACGAAACGTTAGAAGACTTAAACTAAACACTGTCAATATTTATATGCTAAACATGCAAAAAAGGCTGACTTAGAAAAATATTTTTCAGGTCAGTCTTTTTCTGTGAATCGACAATATGATGTAATTGTAAAAAGCTTTATTGTCATGAAAAAAGTAATTCGTCCTAATGTGAATTTCGTTTTATAACTAAATCCAAAGAGGTGTAGATGCATGACAATGACAGTGTTGAGAGTTGAAACGGAAAGAGTGGCATTTTTTTTAGAAAGCATTGTTAAACAGCTAACAGAATATGTAAACTCCATTACGATCCATTATTTAGAAAAAGAAGGGGAATTTGATAAGTCGTATCTATTAGAGTTATTAAAAACAACCCGAAGGCTGCTAGTTTTTTGTGAAGAAGGTCTTGATGCATGCTATAGCATACTTAAAAGAGCCACTATTGATGAAGATTATATGAAACAGGTACTGGAGAAAATATATTTTCAATGTATTGAAAGGTTTTTTCACCCAAAGAATGATGTCTGGTATGAAAATAGTCGAAGTGCCTATTCTAACGATCACTGTATTATGTTTAGAAAAGCAGTTCCTTATTCGTATGCTGAGTTTATTTTTTCGCTAGAGTCAGATTTTCAAATGATTCGAGACGAAATGGAACACAGGGTCCTTTCACAATTTTAATTTTTCATTCATAAGCTTTGTCCACGTGCATAAACTTGTACAAAACGAACGAGTAAGGGACGTGGATGCTTTATGCTGCACATGAAGAAAGTGACAACTGGGATCATCATCACGATTTTATTATTAGGCATTTTACCTCAACAGTCCTCTGCTATTGGTGTAAGTGCTCAAGCGGCCATTTTAATAGATCAAGAATCAGGTAGGGTGTTATATGAGAAACAAGCCCATCAAAAGATGAGGATAGCAAGTATTACAAAAATAATGACCGCAATCCTTGCGATTGAATCTGGAAAATTAAATGAAATGGTGACAGTAAGTGAAAGAGCACTTCAAGCAGAAGGCTCATCCATTTATTTGCAAAAGGGTGAAAAGATAAAGCTAGAGGATTTAGTGTATGGGCTTATGCTGAGGTCTGGAAATGATGCTGCTGTAGCCATTGCAGAACATGTTGGAGGTAGTCTGGAAGGATTTGTCTTAATGATGAATCAAAAAGCAGAAGAAATTGGAATGACAAACACGATGTTTGCAAATCCTCATGGATTAGATGATCATGAAAATCATTATTCAACAGCGTATGATATGGCGATATTAACTAAGTATGCTATGGAAAATGAAACCTACCAAAAGATCTCAGGAACAGAAACACACCGGGCACCAAATCCTAACGAAAAATGGGATAGAGTTTGGCACAACAAGAATAAACTTCTAACAACACTCTATGAGTACAGCACTGGTGGAAAAACAGGATATACTGTTAGAGCAAAAAGAACATTAGTTTCAACAGCTTCAAAGGATGGCTTTGACACCATTGTTGTTACGTTAAATGATCCAGATGATTGGGAAGATCATATGAATCTACATAATTATGCATTTAATAATTATGAACTTGTCAAACTAAAGAATGAAGGAACGCTTGATGGGATTGAAAACGAGTTTTATAAAAAGAATGTATTCATTGACCGGAATGTTCTTTATCCACTCACAAAAGAGGAACAAGAAAAAGTAAGAATAGATATTTCTTTGCAAAAACCCCAAAAAGAGTGGAAAGATAGTGAAAAGGTACCGAATGTTGTAGGTGAAATGAACATTAAGGTTGAAGAAAAATCCATTGCCAACATTCCAATTTACTTTGATAACGGAAATGTAGAAAAACCAAAAGGGTCATTTTGGAACATTTTTAGAAATATCTTTTTTGCATCAGTGGGGGTAAATCATTATGGTTAATATCATTTGGGTGATGTTAACTGTTATAGGTATTGTATTCGCGATGTTTAATGGAACAATGGATGAAGTAAATGAAGCAATATTTAAAGGTGGAAAAGAAGCCGTTACGATTGCTATCGGGTTTATAAGTGTTTTAGTTTTTTGGCTCGGGTTGATGAAGGTTGCAGAACAAGCTGGTTTGCTGGAGAAATTGGGTAATTTATTTAAGCCGATTGTAACAAGGTTATTTCCAGAGGTACCACCTGAACATCCAGCTATGGGGTACATGCTATCAAATATGATGGCAAATCTTTTTGGGTTGGGAAATGCCGCTACTCCTCTTGGTATTAAAGCGATGGAACAGTTAAAGGTGTTAAATGGTGGATCTGATAAAGCGAGTAGGTCAATGATCACTTTCTTAGCTATTAATACATCAAGTTTAACGTTAATTCCTACTACGGTCATTGCAATCATGATGACCTATGGATCTTCATCACCTACTAGTATTGTTGGGCCTACATTAATTGCAACATTTTTGTCAACATTAGGAGCTATTTTAATAGATCGTTTCTTTTATTATAGGCGAAAGAGAAAAGGGTGATCGAATATGGGGCTCATCGGCGTTATATCATTATGGATTATACCAGTTATCATCGGTTTTATCCTGATTTATGGCACCATAAAAAAAGTGCCAACATATGAAGCATTTGTAGAAGGCGGTAAGGAAGGAATTAATATTTCGTTTTCCATCATTCCTTATTTAGTAGGTATGTTAGTAGCGATTTCCGTTTTCCGTGCATCAGGTGCGTTAGAGTTTTTAATGGATTTTATGAAACCAGCTCTTGAGGTATTAAATATTCCTGCAGAGATTGTGCCGTTAGCATTTATACGGCCGATATCGGGGACTGCTGCATTAGGATTGACATCTGACATTATTGCAACGTATGGACCAGATTCGTTTATCGGCATGCTTGCTGCGACAATGCAGGGTAGTACAGATACAACGTTATATGTCTTAACAGTATATTTTGGAGCTGTTGGAATAAGGAAAATGGGGGATGCACTAAAGGTAGGGTTGTTAGCTGATCTGGTAGGGATTATTGCAGCGATTGTCATCGTAACAATTATGTTTTCATAGAAGTTTTATTAAAACTTGGCAGAAGCCAGGTTTTTTTATTTTATAAAAAAGAGGAATTGTATAACTATCATGATGTAAATTACAACATCCTAAAAAATTATGGTATGATGGTTAAGCACATTTTGACAGATGAAAAAATGACAATTTTATTGTCGATACTTGTGAAAAAAAATAGAAAGCAGTAATATGTTATCGAGGTGAACGAGATGGAACGCTTACAGAAAGTAATTGCTCATGCTGGGATAGCTTCAAGAAGAAAAGCAGAGGAATTAATTTTAGATGGAAAAGTAAAAGTGAACGGAAAAGTTGTAAAAGAACTGGGTATAAAAGTAACCGATCAAGATCGAGTTGAGGTGGAGGGAATCCCCCTTGAAAGAGAAGAACCTGTTTATTTGCTTCTATATAAACCAACAGGTGTTATTTCTGCTGTAAAGGATGATAAGGGCAGAAAGGTTGTTACAGACTTTTTTCCATATATTAAGCAAAGAATTTATCCGATTGGAAGACTAGATTATGATACATCTGGCATTTTGTTATTAACAAATGATGGGGAATTTGCGAATATTCTTATGCATCCTCGTTATGAAGTAGAAAAATCATATGTTGCAAAAGTAAAGGGAATTCCATCTAGAGAGAAGATTAAACAGTTGGAACGAGGAATTCAACTTGAAGATGGGAAAACAGCTCCTGCACAAGTAAAGGTTTTGTCAGTTGATAAAAGGAAACAAACAAGCATCATTGAATTGAAGATTCATGAAGGGCGCAATCGCCAGGTTAGACGTATGCTAGAAGCAATCGGCCACCAAGTAGTAAAACTAAAACGAGAAAAATTCGCATTCCTTAATTTAAATGGACTAGCAACAGGGGATTCTAGAGAACTTACACCACATGAAGTAAAACAGCTAAGAGCACTTGCTCAACATGGGAAACAATCACAGTAATTTTCACATAAACTTCAAAATATGAATTATTCCAAGTATTTGGATAGTGTTATAATGACCTAGAATGTTCAAGGAGTAGGGGAGTATGTAAATGAAGAAAAAACGTTTACTTATGCGCTCTATCATATTAATTTTATTAATTGGTGCATTGGGATATACGCTATATTCAAACTTTTTTGTTAGTAAGGAAAAGGTGAAAGAAGGGTCAAAAGCTCCTGATTTTGTCTTAACAGATTTAGAAGGAAATGAACATCAGCTTTCTGATTATAAAGGTAAAGGTGTTTTCTTAAATTTTTGGGGAACTTGGTGTAAACCGTGTGAACGTGAAATGCCTTATATGGACAATCAATACGAATATTATAAAAATCAAGGTGTTGAGGTTTTGGCTGTAAATATTGCCGAATCGAATATTGCAGTCCAAAGCTTCGTAAACAAACATGATTTAACTTTTCCAATATTGCTTGATAAGGACCGCCAAGTTTTAAACGCTTACGGAGTCGGTCCATTACCGACGACCTTTTTAATCAATCCAGAAGGTGAGGTTGTTGATATTACGTCGGGAACTTTAACAGAGAGAATGATTAGAGATTATATGGAACAGATTAAACCTTAAAATGGGGAGTTTTTAAAGGCATGAATAAGGTCAATTGTGAGTGTGGTCATGTAAATCCTGAAGGAACAATTTTATGTGAATCATGTGGAAAGCCAGTAGGTGATAAAGAGATAAAAGAATCAAAGCACTTATTGGATATGAGATATGAAGGATCGGCTAGACGCTCTCAAACGTATAAAAAAACCTTCATCGATAAAATATGGAATTTCTTTTCATCAGTAAAAGTCGGTGTTTGGTTGATCTTTTTAACATTACTTGCTTCTGCATTAGGGACTGTATTTCCACAGGAGTTTTATATTCCTCCCTCTGTGACTGCAAGTCAATTTTATAAGGATGAATATGGCATACTTGGACAACTATATTACGAGTTAGGTTTTCATAATCTATACGGCTCATGGTGGTATATGATACTAGTTGCATCAATTGGTATTTCTCTTGTGATTGCCAGTTTGGATCGATTTGTACCTTTACATAGAGCATTGAAAAAACAAGGTGTGACAAGACACCATACTTTTATGAGGCGGCAACGCTTATTCAGCTCAACGAAAACAAATGAGTATGATCTTGAATTACTAAAAAAACGTCTTGTATCTCGCCGCTATCATGTTCGTGAAGAGAATGGAAATCTATTAGCTGAAAAAGGTCGATTTTCCAGGTGGGGTCCATATGTGAATCACTGTGGTCTTATAATTTTTTTAATTGGAGCCATGTTAAGGTTCGTACCAGGTATGTATGTTGATGAGGTGCTTTGGGTTAGAGAAGGTGAAACAGCCGTTATCCCAGGTACGGAAGGGCGATACTATCTAGAAAACAAAGACTTCATTATGGAAGTATATGAGAAAGATAAAGAAGATGAAGTGTTTGAAGATGCGATTTCGCGTGTAGGTGATGGAAGTGTTGTGAAAAATTTCCAATCAAATGTTGTTCTCTATGAAAGAGAAGGAGAAATTGTTCACGGGGCTGAGCCAAAGTTAAACAAAGTAAAAGAAGAAGAGATTAGGGTAAATGAACCATTAAAATTTGACTCCTTTTCTCTTTATCAAGTTGACTATAAATTAAATGAATTAAATAAAATGACGTTTAGTTTAATAGATAAGGAAACAGAGAAAAGCTTTGGTCAAATTGAGGTAGATCTTTTAGACCCGCAAAAAGAATATGATCTTGGTAATGGATATAAAGTGGAAATATCTACATACTTACCAGATTTTTATTTTGACGAGGAAGGGGTACCGGCTACCAAAACCCGAATTCCGGATAATCCAGCTTTTGTTTTCAAAATGTTTACACCTGAGACCCCTGAGGGAGAATCAAGCTTCGTTGCGATTCAGCAAACCATAGAACCTTCAGGTGAAAATAAATATAAGATGAAGTTTGAAGGGATCGAAACTAAGGATTTAACAGCTTTAACAGTGAGAAAAGATTTAACTTTATGGGTTCTTGCTTTAGGTGGAGCTATATTTATGATAGGTGTGATTCAAGGAATGTATTGGAATCACCGACGTATTTGGATCAAGCGACATGAAGATGAAATTTTAATTGCCGGCCATACAAATAAAAATTGGTATGGATTATCAAAAGAGATGGAACTAGTAGTTGAAGGTACTTCACTAACGATTCCAAAAGATCAAAAAGAAAAAGAATAGGTTAAAGGAGGGAAAATTTTGGCAACACTGAGTAGTACATTTCTTGAAATTGCCTTTATCATCTATTTAATTGCCATTTTCTTATTTGGTGGTTCAATCCCGGATAAACGTAGTAAATCTAAAAAAATAAACAAATGGACAAATGTTGCAATGGCAACTACTATATTAGGGTTTGTATCACAACTTGCCTACTTTATTACAAGATGGATTGCATCCGGGCATGCACCAGTTAGTAATTTGTTTGAATTTACAACAGCGTTCGGGATGATGCTTGTTCTTGCTTTTATTATCTTGTTCTTTATCTATAAAGTATCGATTTTAGGTTTATTCACTCTCCCTATAGTTGTTTTAATTATTGCTTATGGTAGTATGTTTCCTACTGATATAAGTCCGTTAATCCCATCTTTACAAAGTCATTGGTTGTATATCCATGTAACAACCGCTGCATTAGGACAAGCCATCTTAGCAATTAGTGCGATTGCTGGAATTATCCATTTAGTGACGGTTGTTGACCAGACTAAATCATCAAAGAAGACATTTTGGCTAGAATTTATTATGTATATTTTAGTTGTAACATTAGGATTTATTATTGTGACAAGCACGTTTAGAGGTATGGATTATCAAGCTGATTTTAACTGGATTGATAAAAATGAACAAGAGGCAGTAATGACATTTAATTTACCAGCCTTAGTTGGCCCGCATAAAGGGGAACTAATCACGGAAGGGAAATTTGAACCATTGGCCGAAATGCCTGCCATTATCTCTGCAAGAAAGCTAAACACAGTAATATGGTCAATTATTGTCGGTTCTATATTATATGGTCTTCTACGTTTAACTTTACGTAAGCGATTGGCTGCAGTTATTAAGCCATTTACGAAAAATGTAAATCTTGACCTCGTTGATGAAATAGGCTATCGCTCGGTAGCAATAGGCTTTCCTGTTTTTACTCTTGGAGCCTTAATTTTTGCGATGATTTGGGCGCAGATTGCATGGACAAGATTTTGGGGTTGGGATCCGAAAGAAGTATGGGCACTGATCACTTGGTTATTTTATGCAGCTTATTTACATCTCCGCTTATCTAAGGGCTGGCATGGAGAAAAATCTGCATGGCTGGCCGTAGTTGGATTTGCCATCATTATGTTTAATCTTATCTTTGTTAACTTAGTGATTGCTGGCTTGCATTCCTATGCATAAAATGTGGAAATCTAATTCCTAGTTTAAGAGTAGATAAAAATGTGTGACTAGCGTACAATTAGTATGACACTGCTATCAAAGCCTTCACTCTATGCAGTGAAGGCTTTTTGTGTTTATCTAATGCATTTATTTGTATACCGATTGTACAAACTCTATTGGAATTGTAGAAAAAGGACCATACAAATCAAAACAGGATCGCTGATAAGTAAATAGAACATGACTTTACATAATACATACTGAAGCTACCTTAGAAAAACTTAATTATTAAGGAGGGTTCTTATTATGGAAGAGAACCAATTTGCAAGAATTTTAGTTGTAGATGATGAGGACCGAATTCGTCGTCTATTAAGAATGTATCTTGAAAGAGAAAATTATGAAATTGAGGAAGCAGAGAATGGTGATGAAGCTATAGAGCTTGCTCTAAAAAATGAATATGATTTAATCATGTTAGATGTCATGATGCCAGGAATTGATGGGGTAGAAGTTTGCAAACAATTACGCGAAAAGAAAGCAACGCCTATTATTATGCTGACAGCAAAGGGTGAAGAAGCAAATCGAGTTCAAGGTTTTGAGGCTGGTGTTGATGATTATATTGTGAAGCCATTTAGTCCTAGAGAAGTTGTTCTACGAGTAAAGGCATTACTCCGTAGGTCTTCACAAACATCTTTTTTAAAAACAGAAACAAAAGCCAAGAATGTCATTGTATTTCCTCATTTATCTATTGATCATGATGCACACCGTGTAACAGCTGACGGAACGGAGGTAAGCTTAACTCCTAAGGAGTACGAGCTTTTATATTTCTTAGCTAAAACTCCTGATAAGGTGTATGATCGTGAAAAACTTTTAAAAGAAGTGTGGCAATATGAATTTTTTGGGGATTTACGAACAGTTGATACTCATGTAAAGCGATTGAGAGAAAAATTAAGCAAAGTTTCACCTGAAGCTGCCAAAATGATCGTAACAGTTTGGGGAGTTGGCTATAAGTTTGAGGTAAGCCATACATGATATTATGGAGAAGTGTAGTGGGTAAGTTATGGGGAACGATTATTTTGCTCGTTTCCTTTGTTTTATTTGTGTTAACAATTTTAATGCTTGAATTTATTGAAAATTATCATGTAGGGAAAGCAGAGGATGAGCTTACACAACTTGCTACAAAAGTATCATTGATTATCGAAAGTCATGAGGACCAAGAACTTGCAAGATCGATTTCATGGGAATTAACTGATAATCTTACCCATATTATTATTGTAGAAAATGAAACAAATTATTGGATTTCACCAATTAAAGATGAAGAGCTTCCACATTTAACGATGGAAGATATCGAAAAGGATGCTGAGCTGTCAATTCCATTAACAGAGCAGCAAAAAGTTAGCAAACGAACAAATCTCGAACAGCCAAATGATGTTTTTGCGAATGGTGAAGATGAAGTTCTAATCGTAGGGGTCCCTTATAAGGTTTCAGAAACTGAGGATGGAGCTGTGTTTATTTCTCAATCTCTTAAAGCTGTTCATGAGACAACAAAGGAAACAACAAAGTATATTATTCTTGCAGCAGGGATTGCAATTATTTTAACAACAATCTTTGCATTTTTCTTATCCACGAGGATTACATATCCATTAAGGAAAATGAAACAGGTTGCACAGGAGTTAGCAAGAGGAAAATTTGAATCGAAAGTTCCTATTATGTCTAACGATGAAATTGGAGAATTAGGTATAGCTTTTAATCAAATGGGGAAGCAGCTTAAATTTCATATAAATGCTCTAAGTCAGGAAAAAGAACATTTAACCAATATTTTAAGCAGTATGGCTGATGGTGTTATTACATTAAATATTGATGGAACCATTCTAGTGACAAATCCACCAGCAGAAAGGTTCTTAAAAGCGTGGTATTATGAACAAGGTTTAAACGTAGAAATAGGTGGTGAGCTTCCTTCTGAGACGAAAGAGTTATTCCAAAGAGTTGTGAATACAGAAAAAGAACAAATGCTTGAAATCACCATTCAAGGGAGAAGCTGGGTTATATTAATGACACCATTATATAATCAATCACATGTTCGTGGGGCTGTAGCGGTACTTCGTGATATGACAGAGGAGAGAAGATTAGACAAACTCCGTAAAGATTTTATCGCTAATGTTAGCCATGAACTAAGAACGCCTATCTCAATGCTCCAAGGCTATAGTGAAGCGATTGTTGATGATATTGCAAGCACAGAAGAGGAAAAAAAGGACATTGCAAAGGTTATTCATGATGAATCTTTACGTATGGGAAGGTTGGTCAATGACTTATTGGATTTAGCAAGGATGGAAGCTGGGCATATAACGCTAAACTTGGAAGAAATTACATTAGGTGATTTTGTTGAAAAAGTGAGTAGAAAGTTTCAAGGTCTTGCAAAAGAAAAAGATATTTCTCTTCAAACAAATGTACAAATTAGTGAACCCTTTCATGTTATAGACCCAGATCGGATTGAGCAAGTTCTAACCAATTTAATCGATAATGCAATACGTCATACAAGTGAAAATGGTTCAGTTACAATTGAGGTCAAAGACCATTCGAATGGTGTGGTGATTGATGTGAAAGATTCAGGATCAGGAATCCCGGAAGAAGATCTGCCATTTGTCTTTGAACGGTTCTATAAAGCTGATAAGGCAAGAACTAGAGGAAGAGCTGGTACAGGGCTAGGTCTTGCGATTGTAAAAAATATAGTTGAAGCACATAAAGGAAAAATCAGTGTTCACAGCAAATTAGACGAAGGAACGACATTTAGCTTCTTTTTACCTCGAAAAAACCTAGAATCTGAATAATATTGACGAACAATCTTGTTCCATGCGAAACAAAATTTGAATGAAAAATTGAAAGCTTATTATCAGAAGTTCTTTATCGATAATAAGCTTTTATAAAATCTGAGCTTCATTTTCTAAAAGATTAAATCCTTGCAGCAATTATTTATGATTAAAATCATGGAGTGTGATCCAAATGAATTTGTATACCCGAACTGGTGATAGTGGAAAGACAAGTATTATTGGAGGACGTGTAGATAAGGATCATTTACGTGTAGAAGCATATGGGACGATTGATGAGGCGAATAGCTTTATTGGTCATGCTATGACGTTACTGACAGAACCGATTTTTCAAGATATCTATCAAGAACTTGAAAAAATTCAACATGAATTATTTGATTGTGGGGGAGATTTAGCGGTTGTAAAGGAAAAGTATCCTTATAAAGCAACAGAAGAGATTATTGGCTTCTTAGAAGAGCGTATTGACCACTACGTAAAAGAGGCTCCACCGCTGGAAAAATTCATTTTACCTGGTGGAAGCAGTGCTGCTGCAGCTATCCATATCGCAAGAACTGTCACAAGAAGAGCAGAAAGATGTACAGTTTCTCTTCAAAAAGAAATGGAAATAAATGAAGTTGTACTTAAATATTTAAACAGATTATCAGACTATCTATTTGCTATTGCTAGAGTGGTTAATCATCGTCTAGGAGTATATGATGTTGAATATGAGCGTAGTGCTCTTGTTTTTAAAACAAAGCCAAAAAAAGATTAGCAGTAATAAATTGCCTTTGATTTTCTTCTTCAAACGTTATATGATAATGAAAATCGTTAGAACCTTGCTAGTAAATGGTTCTAGCGATTTTTTAAGTATGAGAATTAAAAATTTATAGATAGTTGTATAAGTTTTTTATATAAATTAATCTAATAGATTTACCAACAATATGGTAAAGTAGAAGTTGGTTGTTAGTGATTGTTACATAAATATTTCAAATATATTTCAACATTATGAAAGTGCAACTTTACGATTTTCTTTTCGACTAAATTAATGAACGGAGGGTTATCATGGAGGATACCTTTCACCGACTTTATGAGAAATATCATCACGATCTTTTTCAGTTTTTGTTTTATATGGTGAAGAATCGTGAACAGGCTGAAGATCTAGTTCAAGAGGTTTATATCCGTGTTTTGAAATCATATGATCGTTTTGAAGGAAGAAGTAGTGAAAAAACCTGGCTTATCTCAATCGCAAGGCACGTAGCAATCGATTGGTTTCGGAAGCAGAAAACGATTCGGCAAAGGATATTAGAACGGTTTGAATGGGATAATCATCAAATTGAAGATGATGGACAGCCACTTCCTGAAGAAATAGCCATACAAAATGAACAGGTTCAATGGATATATCGTGCTTTGAATGTCTGCTCGATTGATCAACGCGCAGTTGTAATTTTACGATACATTCAGGAGATGTCAATCACCGAAACAGCGGAAATTTTAGGCTGGACTGTAAGCAAAGTTAAAACTACTCAACATCGTGCTATTAAGCAATTACAAAAACATATGATCGATTTTTCAGAAAAGGAGGGACTTTCGATTGAAAAAACGGGAGTGGAATGAGGAGCAACTTGAGCAATTATTACAACAATTACCCTCTGTTAAAGACAAGCAAAATCAAAGCGATCTTTATCAAAGCGTCTATTATAAATATCAAAGCAGAAAAAAACGACGTACTTGGATTGCTCCTACAGTTGCCACGGTTGCTGCGTTATTTATTTTTGCGTTGATATCTCCATTTCTTTTTCAAGGGGTAACAAACAAGAGTGAAGAAAGTGCAATGGATATGGCATCGACTTCCTCTTCAGAGTCATCAAAAGCTGAAAACGATTCTCAGACAGAAATGAGGGTCACTGAATCATCTATAGCTGAAGATAAAAGTAATGAAAATGTTGGCCTTCACCAAAAACTTATTGAAAATGAACAAGAAACCTTTGTAACTGATGCTGACGATTCGGAGAAAATTATAACAGTTGGACTTACAGATGAAGATTCACAGAATATTATTCCGATTAGTTTTGAGGAAGAAGCAGGTAAAGAAGAACTTGATCAAATAAAAGCTTTCAAACCTGAAAAATTTGTTGCACAATTTGGGCCACTAGTTTTAGGCTTGAAGAATACAGATCTAGAGGAAGAAAATAATGAAGAAATTATAATTAATTATAAAGCTGATAAAGGTAGTATTACAGGATCTGGTTCTGAAATTGCTTATAGAGAGTCAATTATTGAAACATTTAGGTGGCTTGGCTATAAAAAGGCAAATTTGTTTACAAATGGAGTAGAAGGTATTGAGTTTAGTAATTATGGTCAAGAAACTGAATTAGAAATAACAGAAACGAGAAATAAAGCTTATCTTGTTTATCAGTACGATGACTCAAAAGCAAAATTATTAGTCCCATCACGAGAATCATTGCAATCTATAGAAGAGGCAATTAGCATCATGAAGAAGGGAATCGATGAGCAAGAACTAAAACCATCTATTCAAAATAATATTGGTGAAATAGTAATTACCGAAGATGGTGAGCATTTAGAAGTTTGGTTTACAGAAAATGCCAATATCGAAAATGATGAAGAAAGCATTATTATGCTTGAATCCATTTTATTAACAGCAAAAGATTTCGGTTATGAAACGGTTCAATTCAATGGCACAAAAGCAAAAGAAATAGGTGTTATGGATGTTACAAAACCACTAGAGGTGCCTTTTTCACCTAATCCAGTTAAAGAAGACGAATAAAAAGAGACTCGGGTCTCTTTTTTTATTTTACACATTTTTTCGTATAGTAAAAAAATAAAGTAATATACTACACATGTTCTTTTTAAACAATTTCTCTATCTAGTAACCCTAAGTAAATATTAGAGTTATGTTGAGTTTGTTCCTAAATCCAACGAACTATTCAAGAAAAATATTGTATATGCTCAACTAAAATGGTAAATCCTTAATTTTGTACTTGAATTTACCAACGTGATTTCTTAGTTAATCAGAAAACAGCCAAAAAACGAAAATGGGGGAAAAGAATGCTAGGGAATAAAAAAAAGTTCATGTGGATGCTAGGCATATTATTTGGTTTGACATTAGTTGGTAGTCATAGTGTAAAGGCAGAATCAGATGTGGAAGAACTGGAGAAAACTTGGATTGAACCTGTGGAAGGAATAATAACAGATACATTCGGAACACGTAATGGAAAACATAAGGGAATTGATATTGCTGCACCTGAAGGAGAACAAATTGTCTCTGTGTCAGATGGTGAGGTAGTGAAATCTTATTATTCAAATACATATGGGAATGTAGTCTTTATTAGGCATCCAGAGGGATATGAAACAGTTTATGCCCATTTAAGTAAAAGAAACGTCAACAATGGAGATAAAGTAGAAAAGGGACAAGCTATCGGTATTATTGGAAATACAGGAGTTTCAACAGGTACACATTTACACTTTGAATTACATAAAGGGGAATGGACATTTGAGAAAGAGTATGCATTAGACCCTTTATTTGTTTTTGAAGAAGAGGAAGGATCGACGGCTTATTCTGACCAACAACAAAAAGATCATCTTAACGAATCAATTGAAACGAATGCACAAGCTAATTCGTCAAAGGCTTTAACCAAAAATAACAGAAATAATCTCCGAAAAAGAGTGATAACAGTAGCGAAAGGTGATACCTTATGGGGGTTATCAAATGCATTTAAAGTTTCCGTTACGTCCATAAAAAAATGGAATAATCTTAGTGATGATGTGATCTATCCACATCAGGAACTAACAATTTATATAAACAATAGTGAAAATTACGTTGTACAGCCTGGGGATACAATACAATCAATTGCTACAGAATTTAGTACCAGCCCCGAGGCCATTAAGAAGATTAATGAAATGACTACCGAATTAATTTATCCTGAGCAGGTATTAGTGATTAGTAAGAAATAATTAGATATGATCAAGAAAAAAGATGGCTTGGAACCGATCCCATATCCTCATTATACAGACTACATGTTTCTGTATAATGAGGAAAGTGAAATCAGTTCTTAAACAGCCATCTTTTTACATATCGTTATTCAAATTTAAGAGCATCCCCATCAAATTTCTCGTCAGAAATTTTAATAGAATCAGTTGGACAACCCTCAAAAGCATCCATCATATCCTCTTCAAGGGCTTCAGGTACTTCAACAATCCCTTGATTATCGTCTAACGTTACAAATGCGATCCCTTCATCATCATAATCATAAATATCCGGTGCTGCAGCCCCACAAGCACCACATGCAATGCATGTATCCTTATCAACAATCGTATATTTTGCCATTACACAAACCTCCTGAAAAAATCATACCATATTTTTATTATATGGTAGTACTGATTAAATGAGTGAATTCCTATTGAAAATCATCATTCTCTCTTTGCCCTACATGTTATTGTAAATCGGATTTTTCGACTTTTCAATAAAAAACTCTTCAGATATCTCTTTGAAGACCTTAATTTCCACAACTATTTTACAAAACAATCGCAAATAGATTAGTGATAACGAGTAAATTTGCTGATCGAATGTCTAAAAATTTGTTAAAATAATACTTGTAATCGAATATTGTCAAACATTGTAGGGTGGTATAATGAAGCTAGATTATTTTCATACGGTATTGCTTATTTGTATAAACCAACTTAATGGAGAAAGAACTGCCTCCGCTATTTATCATTTACTTAAAGGGAAAAAATCTTCACAAACGATACAAGATGGCAAACTTTTTAATCTGTCCCATCTGTTTGGATTATTCCCCAAACTCTCTAGAAAACAAACAGATACCGCATGGGAAATACTCAGTCAAAAAGAACTTATTGACATGTTACCCGGTAATCTTTGCTTCATAACACCCAAAGGGAAAGAAGTTCTTATGAAAAATCTTAAAGAGACACCAATACCTTCTTCCCTAAATGGGTGGAAATATGGTGATTTAAGCAGAGTATTTTGGCGGCGATTATCTATACTTGTTCAAGTAGTCTCAAACTTGTCTTATGGAAGGAAAGGGTATTTGCCAATAACAAAAAATCATGAGGACTTACAGTGGGTAAAAGAATTTTTAAGGCAGACCAGTGTATCGAAGGAAGAATTAGCAACAAAACTTTATGATGAATTAAAACAGGTTTTGCAATTACATTCAGCAAAAGTAGCAACAATTTTTGTTCAAAGATTAACATCCTCAATGAAAATTGGGCTAACATTTGAACAAATAGCATATAAGCATGATGAGGATCCAATTTATACGTACTTATTGTTTTGGAATGTCATTCATACCATTTTACAATTATTGCAGCACAGTCAGAAGAGCCGTTTTGACATTCTGAATCAAATAATAATGGATAAAGCTAACACGGACGCATTGACGACATCTACTAAGGTGACAAGGGCATATGTTTTGCAAGGGAAGACAATCTCTGAAATTGCCTCTATAAGAAATTTGAAGCAAAGTACGATTGAAGACCACATTGTCGAATTGACCTTACATGATCCACTTTATTCTCCAGCGTTTTTTTTACAAGACAATGACTTTAGAAAAATAATGGAAGCAATTGATAAGTTACAAACACATCAGTTAAAAAAAGTAAAAGAATATTTAAATCATAAATATAGCTATTTTCAAATTAGGCTAGCGTTTGCACTAAGTGGGAGGGGAAAATGATTCACCAACTAGATAACATACTTTTTTCAAATTTTCATCACAAGCATTTTCGCACAGGACAGCGAGAGATCATTGAAGCCGTATTGAAAGGAAAAGATGTTGTTGCAATGCTTCCCACTGGTGGCGGAAAATCACTCTGTTATCAACTGCCAGGTTATGTATTACAAAGACCAATTCTTATCATTTCTCCATTACTGTCTTTAATGGAGGACCAGGTAGAGCAAATAAAGCAGAGAGGTGAAAAAAACGTTGTAGCTTTAAATAGTACAATTTCTGCTTACAAAAGAAAACAAATTCTAAAACAATTAAAAAAGTATAGGTATATCTATGCTTCTCCGGAAATTCTTCAATTTGATTATGTGATAGAGGCATTAGTAAAAGCGAATATTGCGCTATTTGTTGTTGATGAAGCTCATTGCATTTCACAGTGGGGCCATGATTTTAGACCGGATTATTCTAAATTGGGGGAGCTAAGGGTAAAGCTTAATCATCCTCCTTGCTTAGCATTAACAGCAACAGCAACAAAGCAGGTTTTAGATGACATCCACCAAATCCTTCGATTAAATCGTGATGTTGAAACATTTATTTACTCAATTAATCGTCCTAATATTGCAATCTCTATAGAAAAGCATCACTCAATAGACGATAAAATAAATCGGCTACAACAATTGGTTCACACCCTTAAAGGTCCAGGTATCATTTATTGCTCAAGTAGAATATGGACAGAAAGACTTGCACAAATTCTTATCGATTCGGGGATCGACCAGGTGGCATACTATCACGGTGGAATGGAGCAGGAACAACGAATTCTGATACAACAGCAATTTTTGTTTGATCAATTAAAAATCGTATGTTGCACAAATGCTTTTGGGATGGGAATAAACAAAGGGAATATTCGGTATGTCATTCATTTTCATTTTCCTTCTCAGCTCGAATCCTACATGCAAGAAATAGGAAGAGCGGGACGTGATGGTCAAAAGAGTGTTGCGATCACTTTAATAACAGATGCAGATTATGAAATACCAAAAACGTTAGTTGAATCTGAGTTTCCGTCATTCGAAGACTTAAGCAGAACGATCCATTATTTGCAAAATAAGCACGAACCTTCCTTTGAATTCATCCAACAGTGGTGTGGATTAACAGAAACACAATGGAGATATGTTGAACATGTTTATGACAAGCTTTTAGATAGATCCATGACTGCAGAGCAGATGGTTTCAACGATTTGGGAGGAAATAGAAAATAGAATCGCGATGAAACATCTTAAGTTGACTGAAATGTGTATGTGGTTAAATACTAAAGGTTGCAAACGGAAAAAACTGCTTGCCTATTTCGATGAAAACTATGTTGATCATATTGACAATTGTTGTGATGCTTGTGGGATTGATTTTGACTGGTATTATGAAGAACAGAAAAGTAATGAAAATGGGCAAGCAATAAATTGGCAAGAAGAATTAAAGTTGATTTTTGGCAAGGCGAGTGATTAGAAGTTGTTAAAAAAACAAAATGAGTTAATTAAACAATTAACAGATAAGCAAATTGTTCAAAATTTATATTTCACCCAATTTTTACTAATTGTTATTTCTATTATCATAGGGATATTTTTATTTCGAGATGTACAAGATTTCTTACACCTTTTTCATTTACGTGATTTTCGTTTTATTTATTTTGGAACAGGTACTGCTTTATTGGTCATTATTGTAGATTTTATCATCTTTAAATTAGCACCAAAGGATCTTGTTGATGACGGCGGAATAAATGAAAAGCTTTTTGAGAAAAGGTCTATTCCACATATTACTTTTTTAACAGCATTAATTGCCGTGTCAGAGGAGATTTTGTTTAGAGGTGTGATTCAATCTCATTTTGGAATTTGGATTGCTAGTCTCGTTTTTGCCGTATTACATTTTCGATATCTTTCAAGATGGCTCTTATTTTTCATGGTAATGTCAATTAGTTTTCTATTAGGTGTTGTTTATGAGATGACAGAAAACCTCTATTCAACGATTTTAGCTCATTTTTTGATTGATTTAGTCTTTGCCATTCAAATAAGGGTGCAATATGTAAGAGGGGTGAAAAATAATGGGTGATGCTGAAAAACGTCCAGATCAAGCCGAGGGCTTAAGAACAAGAATGATTGATGAATACAAACAAGAGTATGGAAAATATCCTCCTCGAAGTGAGATTCATAAAGGTTCAGACAAAAAGAAAAAGTTAAAAATGAAATACCCGATTATTAGTATTTTGGCTTTGTTTTTTATCCTCCTTCCCGTGTTTTTCTTATCAATGAATCTTTATTATGGCTCAAAAGAAGATCAAAGTTCGGGTGAAGAAACGATTGTTGGTGAAGAAAGAGTGTATATTTCAAAAAATCAACAATCTAATGATCAATCGTTAGAAACAACTGAGCGACAGAATAGCACTGTGGATGTTGAAATAGATTCAGAGGAAAACACTGAGGAAACTAATGTTGACGTAGAATTAGAGGAATCCTCATCAAATTTAGAAACAACTCAGAAGCAAAATGATGCAAAAGTTGTAAACTCATCAAGTTCTTCCAATGAATCAATTCAAACGGAAGGTAAAGATCAGGCAGATCAGTATAAAGAAATTAAAACACATAGAGTGGCAGCTGGAGAAACGCTGTTTAGCATTGCGATTAAATACTATAATAGTCGATCAGGAGAAGACATAATTAGAGAATATAACCAATTTGCCGGGAATGAGATTTTTGAAGGTCAAATTTTAAAAATTCCAATTAAATAAACAAACGTACTTAATGAAATAGTTCATAACTATATGGACGACCTCATACAATGATAATACATAAAGTATCGTTGTACGAGGGGAAGTGAGCATGATCGAACCAAGTATCCAACTTCTAAAAAACCATACTGATGAGCCTACAAAACAAATGCTCGATCATTTAGTTGACCGCAAACGAAAATATGAAAAATATAAAAACAAATGTTTTAATGCTCAATTTTTTACGTTCGTTTTAATAATGGCCTATATCGTTTATCTTTACGCTTTTATTATTAAACCAACCGGCGGTCAAATTGATGTTGTTTTTTATATGATTTTTGATAATGAAATTCATATTTTTTTTATATTGCTTATTGTAGGCGGTTATGCAACTGCTCAGTATTTTAAGAAAAAAGAAGATAAAGCTGAATCAGAATATCATAATCTAAGGTGTGAAGTGATTAGAAAAAGTACAGATCTTTGGCCTCAGCCAGCGCAATGGAAAAATAGACATGAGGTCTTTACCATGATGAAAAGAGAGTTTGATATCAATTTATTTCATGAAAGTAAGTAGGTACCTTGTTACATCCCTTCTTTCCATTTGTAGAAAAGGAGGGAATTTTTGTATATAATAGTCCTAATGCTTTTTAAAGGAAGAAAAGAGGTGATGGTGCTGGGAACAATAATCCAGGTCTTGTTTGTTATCGCATTGGGATTCGCGCTTGTGATGTTAATCATCATGCTTTTGAAAGCAAAAGAAAATCGTGTATCGATTCACCATATAGAATTTGATAATTTTCCGATTCATATAGATTCTCTAAAGATCTTTTTTATATCTGATATTCATAGAAGAACTGTGACAGATCAATTATTAGAAAAAATACCTGATAAAGTTGATGTTGTCATGATTGGTGGCGATTTAACAGAATCAGGTGTTCCGTTTTCTAGAGTTGAGCAAAATATACGGGCTCTAAGAAGTCTTGCACCTGTCTATTTTGTATATGGAAACAATGATTATGAAGTTGACCAAAAAAGCTTTGAGGATATTTTAGAAAAAAATAATGTACATATACTAAAAAACTCATATAAAGAGCTGTCATCATCACATAGCGGCAGAATTGTGTTATTAGGTATTGAAGATATCAGCAATGAGAGAGATCGATTAGATCTAGCCTTACATGACCCAAATCAAGTAGAAACTGATTTTAAAATATTATTAAGTCATAATCCGGATATTTATCACAAGATTAATCAAAATGATCGTATTTCTCTAGTGCTAAGTGGGCATACTCATGGTGGACAAATCCGCTTTCTTGGTTGGGGATTTTATAAAAAAGGAAGCTTCCAATCACTAAGAAAAGCAAAGCTATTAGTTAGCAACGGGTATGGAACAACTGCTTTACCATTAAGGTTAGGTGCTCCTGCAGAAGCTCACTTTCTTCATTTATCGCGAAAAAAATCATTATAAGTAGTTTTATCCATGCTTTGTTATACGACAATTACCATGCTAACTTTAGCATGGTTTATTCAATTGTTATACAAAGTTTACGCAAAATAAAACTTTCGTTATAATTTTTATATAGTGTTAGGGGGGCGAATCATGTCAAAGCACGAAGGAAAATACAATATAAAGGCCGTTTCAAAGTTGCTTGGCATCCAAGCTGGAACATTAAGAGCCTGGGAAAGAAGATATAACATGATTGCACCCATTAGAAATGAATCAGGTCACCGCTTATACACTGACGAACATATCAAAATACTTAAATGGTTGATAAGTAAAGTAAATAAAGGTTTCACAATTAGTCAAGCTGTAAATTTACTTGAAACAAATCAAGTTCATTTATATGAAAGTTCTGAGATAAATGTAGAAGGCGCCTTAATAGATCGATCATTGAGCTTAGTGGACGAGCTATTCCATGCTCTTTTTCAATTTGATGAAAATAAAGCGCATGACCTTTTAAATAAAGCATTTAGTCTTTATTCAGTTGATAAAGTTGTGATTGAAATATTAGGTACATTATTAGTGAAAATTGGGGACAAGTGGGAGTCTGGGGAAATGACAACTGCCCATGAACATTTTGCATCTTCTTTTATACGATCACGGATAGGAATGATTTTACACACATTACCAGTAGATGGTTTCTTGCCTAGAGTGATTGCTGTTTGCGGTCCTAATGAAACCCATGAATTAGGCTTATTAATTTTCACTTTATTTTTAAGAAGAAAAGGTTTTAAAGTCATTTATCTAGGTGGAAGCATTGCAGAAGGGGATATTGACATCGTATTAAAGGAAGTAAAGCCTGAATTCTTATTTTTATCATGTACATTGGTTAAAAATTTAAAAAAGACATTAGAACTTGTCGATTATCTCTCAGTCACATTTAATCAATTAAAAATAGGGTTAGGTGGTAAGGCATTTGGTAAAGAAACCTCTTCAATAGTTGAACCATATGAGAGTTATTTAGTAGGTGATGACAAAGGGCAATGGGAAATGTGGCTCAAGGAAAAATTGGGAGTTTAAACAAGTGGAAAAATATCCATGTACATTGAAGAAAAATTTTGAACCATCTCATATAAAAATCATACTATGATCAATATAGAGCGGTCTCACGGCAGGAGGGTATGGGATGCGGCTAGAGCGGCTGAACTATGATAAAATAAAAATCTTTTTAACGACAGATGACTTACGAGACAGAGGATTAACAAAAGAAGATCTATGGAAAGACTCATTAAAGGTTCACCAATTATTCAGGGACATGATGAACGAAGCAAGTGTTGAATTAGGGTTTGAGGCACATGGTCCTATCGCTGTTGAGGTTTATTCACTTCATGCTCAAGGGATGGTAATCATTGTCACAAATAGCCAAGAAACCGAAGAATCTGAAGATGATTTTTCGGATGAATATATTGAGATGCAGGTAAAGGTTGATGAAAGCTTTGATATCATTTTTGAATTTGAATCTTTCGAAGCATTAATTCAACTTTCACGTTACACCTATCACCACAACATTCATGATGGCGTGGTCATTTATTACCAAGATCGATATTACTTATTATTAAATGATGAACAGCCGGTTAATATTGATGATCTTGTTTCGATATTAGCTGAATATGGCAGTCCCTCTACTTTAACAGTCCATAGATTAAAGGAATACGGAAAAATTCTTTTAAAGGAAAACGCAATGGCCGAAATATATCATTATTTTTTGGAAAAGTAAAAATTACTTGGGTGGGTTTAACCTTTTGTCTTCATTATTAAAGAGACTTAATATCTGGTTAAATTCACCTTTTTTTACTACCAGAAAGGATAAAAGTTTTATGGATGATAGGATAAGATAAAATAAAGGACTGATAACAAGTGAAGCTTTTCTAATCTATATGATAATCAATGAATTGTTTTCAAGATTAGATTAAAACCTATATCCAAATTATGAGTTTCGTAAAACGTTTTTATGTTTTATGAAATTGTGATAATTATCGTTTTTCTGCTTTGCATAAGAGCCTTGAAAGTGTATACTATGTCATGAAAGGTGGACATTCTTTCATTTACTGATTAGATTTAGGAGGTTAACTTTAATGGTAGCCGAGAAAAACACCGATGCACAAAATGATAAATTAGATGTGTTAAAATCAACCCAAACGGTGATACATAATGCCCTTGATAAACTAGGGTATCCTGAAGAAGTATATGAATTATTAAAAGAACCGATTAGATTAATGACAGTGAAAATACCAGTTCGTATGGATGACGGATCTGTGAAAATTTTCACAGGTTACCGTGCTCAACACAATGATGCTGTTGGTCCTACAAAAGGTGGAATAAGATTTCATCCTAATGTAACAGAAAAGGAGGTAAAAGCACTTTCTATTTGGATGAGTTTAAAATGTGGAATCGTTGATCTTCCATATGGTGGAGGTAAAGGTGGAATTGTTTGCGACCCGAGAGACATGTCCTTTAGAGAGCTGGAACGTTTAAGTCGTGGCTATGTCCGTGCGATTAGTCAAATTGTTGGTCCAACAAAAGATATTCCTGCTCCTGACGTCTTTACTAACTCACAGATTATGGCTTGGATGATGGATGAATACAGCCGTATTGATGAATTTAATTCCCCAGGGTTTATCACTGGTAAACCGCTTGTATTAGGAGGATCACATGGCCGTGAGTCTGCTACAGCAAAGGGTGTAACGATATGTATTCGGGAAGCTGCAAAGAAAAAGGGAATTAATCTTGAAGGTGCAAGGGTTGTTGTACAAGGTTTTGGAAACGCTGGAAGCTATCTTTCAAAATTTATGCATGATGCAGGGGCTAAAATCGTTGGGATATCAGATGCATATGGCGGTCTGCATGACCCGAATGGCTTAGATATTGATTATCTATTAGACCGTCGTGACAGCTTTGGTACAGTAACAAAGCTCTTCAACGATACAATTACGAATAAAGAATTACTTGAGCTCGACTGTGATATTTTAGTACCTGCAGCAATTGAGAATCAAATTACAGAGGAAAATGCTGCAAATATTCGTGCAAGTATCGTTGTAGAAGCAGCAAACGGTCCTACAACCCTTGAAGCAACAAGAATTTTATCAGATCGTGGAATATTGTTAGTTCCAGATGTCTTAGCAAGTGCTGGTGGTGTAACCGTTTCTTATTTTGAGTGGGTTCAGAACAATCAAGGTTACTATTGGACCGAAGAAGAAGTAGATGAAAAGCTTGAACAAGTGATGGTTAAATCATTTAATAATATTTATGAAACAAGTCAAAATCGCAGGATTGATATGCGTTTAGCTGCCTATATGGTAGGAGTTCGAAAAATGGCTGAAGCGTCAAGATTTAGAGGCTGGATTTAAAGCTATGTTAAAGAATAAGAGACGGTGACTTTAGTGTGTCTAGCTAATTTATTCAATTTTAGTTCTGTAAAAAGTACTAAGAAATTGTTTAATGGCTTGATGTTACTAAGAGTCAGTCTCTTTTTTGTTTTGATAAGATGAAACACCCATCATTGGAGGACTTCCTGCCCGTTAGAGTGGGATAAAAGAAATGCTACTTACATAAACCTATAAATTTTACAAAAATCGGGTATTGGAGTGAATGGACTTGATTAAAGAGGAAACAATTATTGTTGGGGGCGGTCCCTGTGGTTTATCAGCTGCAATTGCCCTTTCAAAGTTAGGAAATAAGCCATTAGTTATTGAAAAGGGAAATATTGTAAATGCGATCTATCATTATCCAACACATCAAACGTTCTTTAGTTCGAGTGAAAAATTAGAAATTGGTGATGTCCCATTTATTACTGAAAATCGGAAGCCTGTTCGAAATCAAGCATTGGCATATTACCGGGAAGTTGTTAGAAGGAAAGAATTAAGAATTCATGCTTTTGAAAAGGTTAATAAGGTCGATAAAAAAGCTGATCAACAGTTTGTTGTGACAACAAATAAAGAAGTTTATGAGGCGAAACAAGTTGTTATTGCAACAGGGTACTATGATCATCCAAACTTATTACATATACCTGGTGAGAGTTTGCCAAAGGTATTTCATTATTTCAAAGAAGCCCATCCATATTTTGATAAAGATGTAGTTGTGATTGGTGGTAAAAATTCCAGTGTTGATGCAGCTTTGGAGCTAGTAAAAGCAGGTGCAAGAGTAACGGTTTTATACCGTGGCAGTGAGTATTCTCCAAGTATTAAACCATGGATCTTACCGGAGTTTGAATCACTAGTTAGAAATGGAACAATTACAATGGAATTCCAAGCCAACCTTCTTGAAATATTTGAGGATTCAGTTGTATATAATGTAAATGGAGAAACAAAAACAATTAAAAATGATTTTGTCTTTGCGATGACTGGATATCATCCTGATCATGAATTTCTAAAGAAAATGGGTGTTAAAATAGATCCAGAAACAGGAAGGCCAGCTTTTAGTCCGGAAACAATGGAGACGAATATAAAAGGGATTTTTATTGCAGGTGTTATTGCAGCGGGGAACAATGCAAATGAAATCTTTATTGAAAATGGCCGTTTTCATGGGGAATTAATTTTTGAGGCTTTACGTAATAATAGATAATGATTAGAGAGATACCAGCATCTCTCTCTAATCATTATGTTGAAAAAATCGATTCGAGCTCATCTCTTTCAGTTGTCGTTTCAAGGGCAATCATTAATTTAATTCTTGCTTTTTGGCCATTTAAACCATTGCTGAAGATTAAGCCCATTTCTTTTAATTGTCTTCCCCCACCTTCATAACCATAAACATCTTGAGCAATCCCATTAAAGCATCTGGAAACAAGAACAATTGGTATGTTGTTTCCTAAAAGGCTTTTTAAGCCAGGTAACATCATTGGAGGGAGATTTCCTTGTCCTAAAGCTTCAATAACTAAACCATCTGGATTTAATTGCTCAATCCCCTTTAAAAGACTGCTATCCATTCCAGCAAATGCTTTAATCAAAAATACATTTTTATTTAAGGTAGATACATGTAATGCTTTATTCGAAATAGGTGTGTGGTGAAAGAATACACCTGCTTTATTGACTATGCCAATTGGGCCGTATTGTGGACTTTGAAATGTTGCTATATTGCTAGTATGAGTTTTTGTCACATTTTTTGCAGTATGAATTTCATCATTCATGACAACAAGAACTCCCATGGAATTGGCATGATCTGACACTGCTACTTTAATGGCTGAGAGTAAATTATAAAGTCCATCAGAACCAATTTCATTGCTGGACCTCATTGCACCTGTTAAGACTACTGGTATTGTTGATGAAAGTGTTACATCAAGAAAATAAGCGGTCTCTTCTAATGTATCAGTTCCGTGCGTAATTACGATTCCATCTAAGAGTTTGGTTTTGCTCTCTTCTTCTATAAACGTTTTTAGATGAAGCATGTTTTCTGGTGTTATATGTGGTGAAGGTAAATGAAATAATTCTGTCGTTATGAGATTGATATCTGGTAATTCTTTAAGGTGATCCATGAGGGGATTCGTTTTTCCCGGCTTTACTTCTCCAGTTATATGGTCCTCTTTCATTGAAATTGTACCGCCTGTATGAATAAGTAATATGTTTTTTTTCATGATGCCAAGCTCCTTCAAAAAATAGTAAAATTCTTGTATTTACGACATTCTGACATTTTCAATTTTACGATATCGTGATACGATAAATAAAGTGAATTCTATCATATTATTAATTTTGTATAAATAGTAAATAATAGGATCATAAAGTTATTAATGGAAAAGAGGCCTGTGAATGATTGCAATTATTTCTGCGGGCATTGCCCCAGGTCTTGCCTTATTAAGTTATTTTTATTTGAAAGATCAGTACGAATCTGAGCCTGTACCTTTAGTACTGCGCTCATTTATTTTTGGGGCTTTGCTCGTTTTTCCAATTATGTTTATCCAATATGTGTTGGATGTTGAAGCTGTCTTTGATTCACAGTTTTTATATACCTTGGTTGCTGTTGGTTTTTTAGAGGAATTTTTTAAGTGGTTTATATTATTTTTTACCATTTATCAACATATCCATTTTAATGAACATTATGATGGTATTGTTTATGGGGTGGCAGTATCTTTAGGATTTGCTAGTTTAGAAAACATTTTATATTTATTTGCAAATGGTGTCCAGCATGCATTAGGACGTGCAATATTACCTGTTTCAAGTCATGCTCTATTTGGTGTTATTATGGGCTATTATTTAGGGAAAGGTAAGTTTACTGTTCGGAAGCATCGTCCTAAATGGATAGTAATGTCATGTACAATTCCAATTTTATTGCATTCTATTTATGATTCAATCCTTTTAAGTTATCTAAACTGGGAATATACTATGGTCCCATTTATGTTATTTCTTTGGTGGTTTGCTCTTCACAAAGCAAAAAAAGCAAGAATTAAATTAATTGATAATAAGCTACCCTAGGGTAGCTTATTTTTTGTTACAAAGTATGAGTACTAGAAAAATTAAGGTTTACTTTAACAGGCTAAGTGGCAATCAAGTATTTCCTATGATCTTTGAAAATGGTTAATCGTTTTTAGATGAATAAAATACCAAAGACTACAAAAAATACATTTAAGCAACTACATCTACTTGAGGAGGCAGCAACATGAAAAACATGCGCATAATGATGATGGTTGTCGTCATGACGTTTACTACAATCACATATCAGTTTTTTTCAGAACATATCCCTGCGGCACATGCTTTTTCAGAACAAATCATACAAAGAGGTGCAACGGGTAGTGATGTAATCGAATTACAAGCAAGATTACAGTATAACGGGTATTATCATGGACCAATTGATGGAGTTTATGGATGGAGTACGTATTGGGCGGTAAAAAACTTTCAAGATATGTTTGGTTTAGAGGAAATTGATGGATTAGTTGGTCAGAAAACGAAGGATATGTTAGCTAGATCAACAAAATTCTATCGTGATTTTGTCTACAAACAGATTAACCAAGGGAGAAAATTTACTCACTATGGTGGAGTCCCATTAGATATTCAATCAGCACCAACAGAACAAGAAATACAGAAAGCTAGACAAATTGCAGAGCAAAGAAGATTAGAGCAAGAAAAGCAATACAAAGCTCAGGCAAATAATCAACAACAACTAAAACAACAAGAGCAGCAAAAGCAACAACAAAATCAGCAACAACAACAGCAAGAACAGCAAAAGCAACAACAACAGCAAGAACAGCAAAAGCAACAACAAAATCAGCAACAACAACAGCAAGAGCAGCAAAAGCAACAACAAAATCAGCAACAACAACAGCAAGAACAGCAAAAGCAACAACAGAATCAGCAACAACAACAAGAGCAACAAAGACAACAGCAAACCAATCAAAATGAGCAAGCTCAACAGCCCGCACAACAAGAAAATGAAGCCAATCAGCAACAAAAGGATTCTACAGCCGTTAACATGCCAGGTGGATTTTCTCAAAATGACATACAACTAATGGCAAATGCGGTTTATGGAGAAGCAAGAGGTGAACCATATATCGGTCAGGTCGCTGTCGCTGCGGTTATTCTTAATCGTGTAAATAGTCCAACATTCCCAAATACAGTTTCAGGAGTAATCTTTGAACCTCTCGCATTCACTGCGGTTGCTGATGGACAAATTTGGTTAACACCAAATGAACAGGCAAAGAAAGCTGTCCTTGACGCAATAAATGGATTTGATCCTACTGAAAGTGCTCTCTATTATTTCAATCCAAATACAGCGACAAGTTCTTGGATTTGGGGAAGACCACAAATTAAACAAATAGGGAAACACATTTTTTGCAAATAGAAGGGGTGACGACTTATGATACGTGGAATATTAATAGGTGTTTTATCAATAGCAGTTATCGGTTCCGCATATTGGGGATATAAAGAACATCAAGAGAAGAATGCGGTCCTCATTCAAGCAGAAAACAATTACCAGCGAGCATTTCATGATTTATCGTATCGAGTTGATCAGCTACATGATAAGATTGGTGCTACGCTAGCGATGAATACAAGACAGTCTTTATCTCCAGCACTTGCAGATGTCTGGAGAATAACATCAGAAGCACAATCTGATGTTGGTCAACTTCCATTAGCATTAATGCCTTTTAATAAAACAGAAGAGTTTTTAGCAGGAATAAGTGACTTTAGTTATCGAGCAGCTGTTCGTGACCTTGAAAAAGATCCATTAACAGCAAAAGAATATGATACCCTTAAATCCATGTATTCAAGAGCAGCAGATATACAGAAAGAACTCCGTAATGTTCAGAACCTTGTATTGAATAATAATTTAAGGTGGATGGATGTTGAGCTCGCTTTAGCATCAGGCCAGAAACAGGCAGACAATACGATTATTGACGGTTTAAAAACAGTAGAAGAAAATGTGAAAGGCTATTCTGAAACTGATTTTGGGGCAACAAAAACATCGACAAATACCAAAGCGGGTTTTGATAAGTTAGAAGGTAAGGAAATAAGTAAAAAAGAGGCTGCAACGGTAGCAAAGAAATTTGCTGAAAACGATGTAGCTGATATCAAAGTAACCGAAAACGGTGAAGGATCTGATTTTGGTTTTTATAGTGTGTCAATGGATGACAAGGAGCAGAAAGTCGATATTAATATGGATATTACTAAAAAAGGTGGACATCCAATTTACTTAGTTCAAAATAGAGAAATTAAAAATAAAAAAATCAGTCTTAATCAGGCTACAGAACATGCAAGTGACTTTCTAAAAAAACATGGTTTTAAAGATTTAGATCTTTTCGAAAGTGCGCAATATGATAATATTGGTGTTTTCTCATTTGTATCAGTTATAGACGGTGTAAGAATTTATCCAGATGCCATTCGAATGAAAGTAGCTTTAGATAATGGTGAGGTGATTGGTTTTTCAGCGAGAGACTATCTTGCCTCACACAAACAGAGGGAAATTCCAAGTCCTAAGATTTCAAAAGAAGAGGCTTCAAAAATGCTAAATCCAAGTCTAGATGTTCAAGAAGATCGATTAGCAATCATTCCAAATGAATTTGGTGAGGAAGTTCTCTGTTATGAATTTCTAGGAACGATTGAAAATGATACGTATCGAATATTTATAAATGCTGAAAATAGTAGAGAAGAAAAAGTGGAGATGTTAAAAAATCCAGAACCGATTTTCCAGGAAATTTAAGTAATCAAAAAGGATACCCATTCAAGAAAATAGGGTATCCTTTTTGATTTAAACGAAATTAGAAGTTATTTCATTAATTTTTTTATGACCGCATTTTTCGGTATATATAATATCGATTTGTCTCTTGCACATCGGATTTGTCCATGCTTTAATAAGTAAGAGAGTACTTAGAGAGAGTGATAATGTGCTGAAAATTGGGGATGTCATTTCTTTAGAAACCAAAGGTGAAAAATTAGAAAAATTAAGATGTAAACTTGTTGAAAGAAAAGGTAATAAGCTTTTTATTGATTATCCCATTAATGTAGATACAGGCCGTACAGCTTTTTTAATCATTGGAACTGAATTGAACGCTTCATTTGTTTTAAAAGATAATGTCTATCGATTTCAAACCGAAGTAACTGGTCGTTCCAAAGAAGATATTCCAATGATTTCCTTGACTTATCCTGGTGATGATCAGTTAGTAAGGATACAAAGAAGGCAGTTTGTCAGAATTAATACGAACTTGGATATTGCGGTACATCCTATAGAGAATGAGTTTCAAGCTTTTACTGCGGTTACATCAGATATAAGTGCTGGAGGTACAGCTCTCCTTCTTCCAAAATCGACAAGCCTAAAAAAAGGTCAAGAAATTTTGATTTGGTTTGCTCTGCCTTTTCAAAAAGATCAAATGGAGTACATAAAGGTAAAAGGGAAGATTATTCGATTTATCCCGGCAGATCACGAGGTATACGTGAAAGCTCCTATCCAATTTTTAAATATTAATGAAGAAACGAGACAAACCTTACTTCAATTTTGTTTTAATCAACAAATTCAATTACGTAGAAAAGGTCTAATAAAAGAATAAAAATCGGTATTCTTATCCATACTAGTAAGAAAATACCGGAGTTGAATCGTAATGGAACGAGTTGAGCGTATATTAATTAAATTAATAGTTATACAATTCATTGCATTAGTTTGTTCACAGCTTTTAATTCAAAATACGAATGTTCAACCTTATCTATCTCGTGTTGTTCAGTATGAGGGTGTTAATAAAATTACGATAACTGAGTGGCTAGAAACATTTAGTCAATAACATGATGCAGGTGTCTTTTTAGCCTGCTTCATTTGTTTGTCTATTATTATAAAAGGCTTTGTTAATTCTTGTTGTTTTTGGACACGTTACAATGATTGAAAGTACTTGAAAAGAATTTAACAGACATAATTTAACTGTTAATATTAAAATGTTATAAGGTAGGTAGCCAAATATGTTCTCATTATACGAACAAGGGAAAACTACTAGACTAAAAACCTATTTGGAGGAAATATGAAATTGAAAAAAATATCAGTTGCAATTGATGGACCTGCTGCAGCAGGAAAAAGTACAGTTGCTAAAATAATTGCAGAGGATTATTCATATATATACATAGATACTGGTGCAATGTATCGTGCACTAACGTATAAAGCAATCCAAGAAGGTGTGGACTTAAAAAATGAAAATCAAGTTGCCGATGTGCTTTCACGCATAACAATTGAGCTTTTTCCTTCTGATGATGGACAAATTGTCATGGTTAATGGTGAGGATGTTACCGGTGTAATACGTACAAACGAAGTAACAAACAATGTATCCTATGTTGCCATGCATCCATTGGTTAGAGAAGAAATGTTAAAGCGACAACGCCAGCTGGCTTCAGAAGGTGGCGTAGTAATGGATGGACGAGACATTGGTACACATGTATTACCAGATGCAGAACTGAAAATCTTTTTACGTGCTTCTGTCGAAGAAAGAGCAAAAAGACGACATGATGAAAATGTGAAAAAGGGATTTGCTTCAGATCTCGAACTGCTTAAACAAGAAATTGCTAATCGAGATAAACTTGATTCGGAAAGAGAGGTTGCACCTCTAAGAAAGGCAGAGGATGCGATAGAACTTGACACCACTGCTTTGTCTATCCAACAAGTCGTAAAAAAAATAGAAGACTATATAGAAGAAAGGCTTTGATAACGTGTCATTATATCCTTTTGCAAGGTCAGTAGTTGCAGGTATTTTAAAATCAACATACCGAATAAAAGTTGAGGGATTGGAGCATTTCCCTAAAGATGGCGGGGTGTTGTTATGTACGAATCATATTAGTAATTTTGATCCTCCTGTAGTAGGAGTAACAGCGCCAAGAAAAGTATTGTTTATGGCAAAAGATGAACTTTTTAAAGTTCCAGTATTAAAACAATTATTAAATAATTTTGGGACATTTCCTGTAAAACGTGGTGGAGGAGATCGCGAAGCGCTTCGAGCAGGACTTAAGGTGCTAAAGGATGGAAATGTATTAGGTTTATTTCCAGAGGGGACAAGAAGTAAAGACGGAAAGCTGGGAAAAGGACAACCAGGTGCAGGATTCTTTGCACTTCGTTCTACTGCTGCTGTTGTTCCATGTGCTATAATAGGACCATATAAATCATTTTGTACACTTCGGGTTGTCTATGGTAAACCTATAAACATGGAAGAGTATCGAGGGAAAAAAATTAGCGCAGAAGAAATGACGAATATCATCATGGAGGAGATAAACAACCTATTGCAAAAATAAAAGAAAACGGAGACTTCTTGCTTGACAAAAAGTAACATTTATTAGAAGTTTAAAATGAAGGATTTTTTCATTTTATTTTAGGGGAAGTAAAACTCTTATATTTTTTAATAAAATGAAATCTTACATATAGTTAATCAAAAGTCGCGCAGGTTTTGACAAGGAGGTAATTGAGATGGTAGAAGAATTAAACAGTGTTCAAGTTGAAACACCTGAAGTTGGTGATGTCGTGAAAGGAATCGTGACAAAGGTAGAGGAAAAACAGGTAATTGTAGAAATTGAAAATTGTAAGCATTCTGGTATCATTCCAATCAGTGAGCTTTCAAGCCTACATGTTGAAAAAGCTTCTGATGTCATAAGCGAAAATGATGAACTTGAATTAAAAGTCTTAAAAGTTGAGGAAGAAGCTTTAGTTTTATCAAAAAGAGCTATTGATGCAGAAAAAGCATGGGATGAATTAGTAAAAAAATATGAAACGAAAGAAATATTTCATGCTGAGGTAAAAGATGTCGTAAAAGGCGGACTTGTTGTTGACCTGGGCGTGAGAGGTTTTATTCCGGCATCATTAGTGGAAGCACACTTTGTAGAAGATTTCTCAGAGTATATGGGTAAAACTCTCTCTCTTATCGTAGTAGAATTAGATAAAGAGAAAAATCGTGTGATTTTATCACATCGAGCTGTTATTGAAAAAGAGCAAAATGAAAAAAAATCTGAGCTTTTAGATTCTATAAAAGTCGGATCTACAATTGAAGGAACTGTCCAACGCATAACTGATTTTGGAGCATTTGTAGATATCGGTGGTATAGACGGACTGGTTCATATATCACAGCTATCACATCAGCATATAGATAAACCATCTGATGTAGTGCAAGAAGGACAAAAAGTTTCTGTTAAGATACTTGCTGTCGACCGTGATAATGAAAGAATTTCTTTATCAATCAAAGAAACATTACCTGGACCTTGGGCTAACATTAAAGAAAAAGTTCAAGTTGGTGATGTTGTTGATGGTGTTGTGAAGCGTCTAGTTTCTTTTGGAGCGTTTGTTGAAATTCTTCCTGGTGTCGAAGGGCTTGTTCATATTTCACAAATATCCAACAAGCATATCGGAACTCCACATGAAGTATTAGAAGAAAATCAACAAGTTAAAGTAAAAGTTTTAGACATAAATGAATCTGAACAAAGAATTTCATTAAGCATCCGTGAGCTTGAAGAAACAACTAAGGCTACAGATGAAGATGTTAGCCAATATCAAGCCCAGGAAGATACAACTTCCGGTTTCCAATTAGGGGAAATGATTGGTGATCAATTAAAAAAATTAAAATAAACGGTGATAAAGGTGAGTAAAAGAGCACAAAGGAAGATTGAGCATATTCAACATGCCTTGTCTACTGGACAACAACTTACGAATGGACTTGATGATATAACCTTTGTTCATCAAAGCTTACCAAACATGTCTGTTAATGATATCGATTTATCCTCTAAAGTTGGCGAACTTTTTCTAAGTTCGCCTCTTTTAATAAATGCGATGACAGGCGGCGGTGGTGACGATACAAGGATCATCAATGAAGCACTATCGAAGGCTGCAGGTGAGACGAAAATTGCCGTAGCTGTTGGTTCTCAAATGTCTGCTATAAAAGATAAGAGTGAGATACCCTCATATGAAATAATGAGAAAGGTTAATCCTAAAGGAATAATCTTTGCAAATCTAGGAAGCGAGGCAACTGTTGAGCAAGCAAAAACGGCAGTAGACATGCTTGAAGCAAATGCATTACAAATACATTTAAATGTCGTTCAAGAGCTTGTCATGCCTGAAGGAGATCGGGATTTTACAAATGCCCTTAAAAGAATTGAAAACATAACAGAAAGTATTTCTGTACCAGTTATTGTAAAAGAAGTTGGGTATGGGATAAATCGAGAGATGGCATCTAAGTTGCTTGAAGTTGGAATTTCTGCCATAGATGTTGGTGGTTATGGAGGCACAAATTTTTCGAAAATAGAAAACCTTCGCAGGCAACGGGTTCTTTCTTATTTTAATCAATGGGGTATTTCAACAGCGGCTTCTATTGCTGAAGTACGTAGTTTAAATCAAGACATACCGATCATCGGTTCAGGCGGTATTCAAAATGCTCTTGATGTAGCTAAAGCAATAGCATTGGGTTCATCAATGGTTGGTGTTGCAGGATATTTTTTGAAAATCTTTATTGAAAAAGGCTATGAAGATTTAGTACAAGAAATTAAGTATATGTTAGAAGGTCTAGCCATCATTATGACAGCACTAGGTGTAAAAAATATTCAGGATCTTCAACATGCACCACTGGTTATAAGTGGACAAACACACCATTGGTTAACCGAAAGAGGGATAGATACCAGTAAATATAGCAGAAAATAATACAGACGAAAGAGGAGAACCTTTTCCATATTGGTTCTCCTCTTTATTTTTAAATACAATTAATTTGGCTCTAATATACATTTCTTTATGAATTATTTATTTCGTTTTCTTGCTGCTTCTGGGCCTTCCAATGTGGTTGCTCCTGGATAATTTAATGATTGATCTCGATCTGACTCAACTCGCTTGCTTTCCCTTAACTTTTTCTCCTGTCGGTCTTTGCCCATTGATTTTACCCCCTTTTATGTTTATATTTCATTTTTTGTTTATTTTCTTCTATTCATGACTACTATTTTTTACTAATTTTCGATTAAAGCTAATGAGAACTAGCCATAATGGGAATAGTAGGAGGAGTGAGATGGAAGGAATTATTTTTTATTGGATCGCGTGGTTGGCCTGGATTGTTACAACATTTATGATGGACAAAAAAAAGAAGCGATTGAAAATTAGTATCTTTATTTTAGTCTCCATTTTGTTGAGTAAATGGCTTTTAGTTGTTTCAACTTATTCTATTAATGTGACATTGTTGCTTTTCTTGCTTTTAGGGTATTATCTCGCAGTGAATGAAAAGAAATTTAAAGTGATTTCTTTTTATATAACTAGTTTAACAATTACATTTGCTTATGCAGGGATCATGCTTTTTAGAGTTTATGATCCAGTATGGTTTATCATAGATTTTCGCATTATTATTAGCGGGATCATAGGAGTATTAGCTATTTATTTAGGCCGTACAACTGTTCAACAATTTTCTCTGTACTTTATCGCCATTTGCCAAGGAGAATTCCTCTATTGGATCGTACTTAGTCAATTTCATGAGGTGATAACGTTTGGGACAGAAGCATTTTTAGATATGTTGTCAATTGGCTGTTTCGTGATCTATTTATGGTCGGTTATACAACATCTCATACTAGTTATTGAAAACACAATATCAAAGTTGCAAAAACCAGCAAAGGAGAAACAAGGATAAAATGAATGAATATACATTTCCAGTATTATTCGGCGTGATTGTCGGTGTTCTTACAAGGTTGCATATGTTAAGAACCGATTATCGGCAATATCCAACATATTTACATGGGAAAATAATTCATGTTGCCCTGGGGTTTATCGCGGCTGGTTTAGGAACGGTTGCTGTACCGTCGATTATGGAGGAAGATTTTACAGCGATTACTTTTTTAACTCTTGCCGCTTCACAATTTCGTGATGTTAGAAATATGGAGAGAAATACATTGACAGTGTTAGATGATTATGAGTTAGTGCCAAGAGGTAATACATATATTGAAGGAATAGCCATTGCATTTGAAAGTAGAAACTATCTTGTTATTTTCACTTCATTATTTACTACTTTTGCCTATCTGGTCATTAATGTGTATGTATCAATAATCGTTGGAATTATTTGTTTTTTAATATGCCGTAAATTAATGTCAGGCAGTAGAATAAAGGATCTTGTAGATATTGAATTTGTAGAACCTCATTTTGAAGGTGCAGGTTTGTATGTAGGTAATATTTATATTATGAATATTGGAATACCAGATAAACAAAAAGCAGTTTTAAAATATGGAATGGGATTTGTATTAACACCCAAAAATGAAAATGCCCGAACAACAATTGCCAATCTAGGTCAACGTCAAGCAATCCTACATGATGTTTCAACAGCATTGGGGGTCGTGCGTGATTCTGGTGAACCTTCATTGGTTCCTTTGGCCAAAAGGGATTTAGGAGATGGGCGCCTCGGGGTGTTTGTTCTTCCACAAGACCGTGATGTTGATAAAGCTATGAGAGTTATAGGAGAAGTACCTACTCTTGAAAATGCTATTAGAATGCCATCTGAAGCGAAAGCTAATCGTCGAGGAGGGGTATAAGTGAGTGAGTTGGAAAAATATATATTGGCCATTATAACAACAGATGCAACAAAGGCTGCAGGAGGGACAGCAATCTTTATTTGTAAGACAAAAGAAGAAATGAATTTTTATGCCAAAAACCTTGAGGCAATATTAGACGGTATAGCACATGGTATCGGAGATGATATGTATGTCATCGTTAAACACTAAGTTGTTAAATTGAGGAATGTTTGATAATATATAAAAGTTAAGCCCTTCTTGTTTAAAATAGAAGGGTTTCTTTTATACTATCAGTCGATATAAAATTTAATGGATTTGATGATAGGATAAGAAAAACTAACTCTTTTGCCATTAGGAACAGCAGACAAGTCAAGTTTTTCTTATAAGAGATTATTTTTTTGCATTGAAGTGATAGTTGTTTATTATTCGTGAAATAAGCTAATGACTACATATATGGAGTTTCGTTAAACGTTATTTGGTATTGATATATGTCTCAAGCTAAACGGTAAGAATTAATTCAAATCCTCTAGTACAGGAACATCACCATAATGTTGCTCTTATTTGTGCAAAATGAGTTTATATAGTCAGGGAAGGTGTATTGTATGGCAAAACCAGTAATTGCAATTGTAGGAAGACCGAATGTAGGGAAATCAACCATTTTTAACCGAATTGTCGGTGAACGTATTTCGATCGTTGAGGATATCCCTGGTGTCACAAGAGATAGAATTTATAGTTCCGGAGAATGGTTAAATTACCAATTCAATATTATTGATACAGGCGGAATAGATGTCGGAGATGAACCTTTCTTAGCTCAAATACGTCATCAAGCTGAAATCGCCATTGAAGAAGCAGATGTCATTGTATTTTTAACAAATGTAAGAGAAGGCGTTACAGCAGCAGATGAAGAGGTTGCAAAGATATTATATCGCTCAAATAAACCAGTTGTTCTAGCTGTTAATAAAGTCGATAATCCAGAAATGCGCGCAAATATCTATGACTTCTATTCATTAGGTTTTGGAGAGCCATTTCCTATCTCAGGTTCACATGGTCTAGGGTTAGGGGATTTGTTAGATGAAGTGGCAAAGCATTTCAAAAACATGGGTTCAGAGGATTATGATGATTCAACCATTAAATTTTCTCTAATCGGACGTCCTAATGTCGGGAAATCATCACTTGTTAATGCAATTTTAGGCGAAGATCGAGTAATAGTTAGTGATATAGCAGGAACGACCAGAGATGCAATAGATACAGTTTATAAATATGAAGGACAAGAATTTGTAATCATTGATACAGCTGGTATGAGGAAAAAAGGGAAAGTTTATGAAACAACAGAAAAATATAGTGTTTTACGTGCATTAAAAGCTATAGATCGTTCAGATGTTATATTAGTTGTGATTAATGGAGAAGAAGGCATTATTGAACAAGATAAACATATAGCTGGATATGCTCATGAAGCAGGTAAGGCAGTTGTTATTGTAGTCAATAAATGGGATGCTGTTGAAAAAGATGAAAAAACAATGAAGGAATTTGAGGCAAATATTCGTGATCATTTTAAATTTTTAGATTACGCACCTATTGTTTTCTTATCGGCAAAAACCAAGAAAAGAATTCATACCCTAATGCCACACATTATTCTAGCTAGTGAAAATCACTCAAGACGTGTCCAAACAAATGTGTTAAATGACGTAGTGATGGATGCTGTCGCAATGAATCCAACACCTACACATAAAGGAAAACGACTAAAGATTTTCTATACTGCGCAAGTAGCAGTAAAACCGCCTACTTTTGTTGTTTTTGTCAATGATCCTGAGTTAATGCACTTTTCATATGAACGATTTTTAGAAAATAGAATTAGAGCAGCTTTTGAGTTTGATGGCACGCCAATTAAGATCTTTGCCAGAGAAAGAAAATAAACATTTAAATTAATGATGAAGAAACTGACATAGTGAATATAATTATGTTCTGTATGTTAACATACGCACTATGTCTTTAGATTGAGCCATCTTATTTATAGATAAAGGGCGTGAGTTTATGGAGCAAATAACTATATTAGGTGCAGGGAGCTGGGGAACAGCACTTGCTATTGTATTAGCTGATAATGGACACCATGTCAAACTTTGGGGCCATCGTCCTGAATTAATTCAAGAGATAAATGCTACGAAAAAGAATGAAAAGTATTTACCAGGTGTAGAACTTCCATCTAATATTGAAGGATATTCAAATTTTAAAGAAAGCTTGATGGATGTTAGAACAGTTGTGTTAGCAGTACCAACGAAAGCAATCAGAGATGTATTGAAAGATATGCAAAAAGTTTTAAAGAAGCCTGTCACAATTGTTCATGTAAGTAAAGGGATTGAGCCGGATACTTTAATGCGTATTTCCGAAATTATTGAATCGGAAATGCCGGGGGAGCTATTAAAAGATGTCGTAGTCCTTTCTGGACCAAGTCACGCTGAAGAAGTTAGTCAAAGGCATATTACAACAGTAACATCTTCTTCAAAAAATATGAAAGCGGCTGAATACATACAAGATCTTTTTATAAATCAAAACTTCAGAGTCTATACTAACCCTGATATTATTGGGGTTGAAATTGGTGGAGCCCTTAAAAATATTATTGCATTGGCTGCAGGAATAACAGACGGACTTGGTTATGGGGATAATGCAAAAGCGGCGCTTATTACTCGTGGTTTAGCAGAAATTGCGCGTTTAGGCAGCAAAATGGGTGGAAATCCTCTAACATTTTCTGGACTAACTGGGATTGGGGACTTAATCGTTACTTGTACAAGTGTTCACTCAAGAAACTGGCGTGCAGGTAATTTGCTTGGAAAAGGACATAACCTAGATGAAGTTTTACAAAACATGGGAATGGTTGTTGAAGGTGTCAGAACAACAAAGGCTGCCTATCAATTAGCCAAAAAATATGAAGTGAAAATGCCGATTACTGAGGCTTTATATGAAGTGTTATTCAATGGGAAACCTCCAAAGGAAGCTGTGGATGCCTTAATGGCTCGAGTAAAAACTCATGAAATGGAAGACCTTGTGAATATTATGGAGAATCGTTAAATGATGTGACATTCCTCAGTGTTATTGCATAAAATAACAAGAACTAAAAACATAGGAACACTATATCCTATAAGGTATTTTCTGCTTGCATAAAGTGGTTGGTAGTTTGTAACCTCATAAACCTAAAAGCCAGTTCATTAACCGGCAATACTAAAGTTTAATGGCGATAATAGGCATTAGAGGATACAAAACCTTCTTCTACCGCATAAAATGCATCGTAGTCAAATAAGAGTTGTTCTTATTGTTGGGTACTATTTAGTCGGTTACCTTTAGCTGAAGTAAAGTTCGTCCCCTCTTTACTTCAGTTTTTTTATATTTTATCCTGGGATTATGTTATGGATTTTGTTAGGGATCCTCCGATTTTGGACAAGCCTATAGATTTGTAATATAATCAACGATGGGATTAAGAAAACTGCCAATTTGCTAAAATAAAAGCGTTTTAGTTCTTCGTATTAAACTACATATTGTTATAAAATATGAACGGACCGAAAAGATGCAGTCGTTTAAGAAAGACGTTGCGATAAGAGTTGTCTATGAGGAGGAATGGTGATGAGTCCGGCGTTAATGAAGATGTGGATTTCATTTGCATCAATGGGATTTATGTTTATCTCAATCATACTCATCTATTTAAGTCGTTTTAAGCTGAAAGGTGTTTTGAAAGCTATTGTGACAATTTTAGCCTACATCTTTATGATTCTAGCAGGAATTATTATTGTATTTGTTGTGTTTACTGGACCTGTTTCAGAATAAATATATGATAAAAGGAAGTTATTTTCTATGAAATTGTCAAATGTACTCGTGATCATGCTAAGCTGTATCTTATTATCAGGATGTTTATATCCTGAAGAAAAGCTTAAAAAAAATACTATACCTTATAATGATCAAATTCAAGCAGTACAAACCTCAGTTGATCAATATCAAAAAGACTCAAATGGGTTATTACCTATAAAAACAAGAGATATGTCAACACCTATTTATCAAAAATACCCGATAGATTTTTCTGCATTAACTCCAAAATATATGGCAGAGCCACCTGGCACGGCATATGAAAGTGGAGGTATTTATCAGTATGTCTTAGTGGATGTAGAAGAGGACCCAACTGTTAAATTGATTGATTTAAGGATGGCTGAAGAAATTCATGAGCTAACTGTTAAACTGAATGTTTATCGTCAGGCAAATGGCTATCCCCCTTTTAAGGATGTTATTACAGATGATATTTATACATTAGATTATGAAAAGCTTGGCTATAAGGAAGATCCAATGGTTGAGAGCCCTTATTCAGGTGAATTATTACCCCTCATTATTGATAAAAATGCCCAGATTTATGTGGATTATCGTATTGACTTAAATCGAGCTATTAAAGAGCATGAACATAGTTTTAAACCAGGTGATGATATACTTGAAATTCTAGTTGATCAATACCAATTTGTACCTGCTTACTCCCTTCCGTATACGATAGATGAAAAGGGAGAGCCTGTTTTTCAAACGAAGGAACATTAATTTAAAAATTTTAGTCATGAACCCTTCTTTAGAGAATAAACTCTAAAAGAAGGGTTTTCTTTTTCGCTTTTTTATTATCTATTCCCAATAAGGCGATACACGAAAAAAATTTCGAAACAAAGTCATAAATAAATAGGACAATGTCATACATATATAGTGTCCTATAAGAAAACGGATAAGCTTTATCCCAATATTGTATGATCGGGAGGGGATCACTTGGAAAAAGTAGATATTTTCAAGGATATCGCTGAACGAACTGGTGGCGATATATATTTAGGAGTAGTTGGTGCAGTACGAACAGGTAAATCTACTTTTATTAAAAAATTCATGGAATTAGTCGTACTACCTAACATTGACAATGAATCTGACAAAGCAAGAGCTCAAGATGAGTTACCGCAAAGTGCTGCTGGTAAGACCATCATGACTACTGAGCCCAAATTTGTCCCTAATCAAGCTGTTTCCATCCATGTTGATGAAGGACTTGATGTCAATATTAGATTAGTAGATTGTGTAGGCTACACGGTACCGGGAGCTAAGGGTTATGAGGACGAAAATGGACCTCGTATGATTAATACACCATGGTATGAAGAGCCAATACCTTTTCATGAAGCAGCAGAAATTGGAACTCGTAAGGTCATTCAAGAGCATTCTACACTAGGATGTGTTATCACAACTGATGGATCGATTGGTGACATTCCTCGTAAAGATTACTTAGAAGCTGAAGCAAGAGTTATTGAAGAGTTAAAAGAAGTCGGAAAACCCTTTATTATGATTATTAATACGGTACACCCGCATCATCCTGAAACAGAAGCCCTTCGTCAAGAGTTAAACGAAAAGTACGATATTCCTGTTTTGGCCATGAGCGTTGAAAGCATGAGAGAAACAGATGTTATCAATGTTCTAAGAGAATCTTTATACGAGTTTCCAGTATTAGAGGTAAATGTGAATTTACCGAGCTGGGTTATGGTATTAAGAGAAGATCATTGGTTAAGACAGAGCTATCAAGAAGCTGTTAAGGATACTGTGAAAGATATTAAGAGATTAAGAGATGTTGATCGAGTTGTTGGGCAATTTAGTGAGTATGACTTCATTAACCGAGCAAGTTTAGCGGGAATTGAGATGGGGCAAGGTATTGCTGAAATTGATTTATATGCTCCAGATGATTTATATGATCAAATTTTAAAAGAAGTTGTAGGAGTCGAAATTCGTGGGAAAGATCATTTACTTCAATTAATGCAGGACTTTGCATATGCGAAGGCTGAATATGATCAAGTGTCTGATGCGCTGCGAATGGTGAAGCAAACAGGTTATGGTATCGCAGCTCCAGCACTAGCTGATATGAGCTTAGATGAGCCTGAAATCATTCGCCAAGGTTCTAGGTTTGGAGTTAGATTAAAAGCTGTTGCACCATCTATTCATATGATCAAAGTTGATGTAGAATCTGAATTTGCTCCAATTATCGGAACAGAAAAACAATCAGAAGAGCTTGTTCGATATTTAATGCAGGATTTTGAAGATAATCCACTATCAATTTGGAATTCAGATATTTTCGGACGAAGCTTGAGTTCAATTGTCCGAGAAGGTATTCAAGCAAAACTATCGTTAATGCCAGAGAATGCACGCTATAAGTTAAAAGAAACTCTTGAAAGAATAATCAATGAAGGCTCCGGTGGATTAATTGCGATCATCTTATAATGATTAGACCTCTGAATAAGGGGTCTTTTTTTATATACTTCCAAAAACATAAAAAAATTATAGGTACTATTGGAAAATGAAAAATTTCTATAATTGGGCTTGCACAAGCAGTTTTTTTATTGAAAAAACTATGGTTTTTTGGAAAAATAAGAACGAATGATCGCTATAAATGAGGTAAGCCTTGATATCATTGGTTTTTTTATTTTGTTACCTCTTGATTCACCTGAATGATTATGTTAATCTTTTTACAGAAATTCTTTTCTCTATTGGTCGATTCTTCCTAAATATCCAATCTTCATGATGAAAATGATTGAATTATGTAGGAAAATCGTTTAAGATAAGCGTGTTGCTAATAAAATCATGTTTTATCATGTATACAATTGATGAAAACTGTGAAGAAATGAAGACTAATAAGAGTTCCATCCCTTTGGGAGGAGGTGAAAGGCATGAATAAAACAGAACTTATCAACGCAGTAGCAGAAGCTAGTGAGTTATCTAAAAAAGACGCAACTAAAGCAGTTGATGCTGTTTTCGATACAATTTTAGATGCACTAAAAGATGGTGATAAAGTACAACTTATCGGTTTCGGTAACTTTGAAGTTCGTGAGCGTGCGGCTCGTAAAGGTCGTAATCCACAAACTGGTGAAGAAATTGAAATTGCTGCAAGCAAGGTGCCTGCTTTCAAACCAGGTAAAGCACTTAAAGATGCTGTTGCAGGAAAATAAGTTTGATTTGTCATGTAATAACTATTACATACAAGCTTCTTTTCAAAAGCCCCTTTTTTAAGGGGCTTTTCATTTGGGTGAATATACCTTAACCATCTTATTCTAAGTGGGATTGTTCTTCTATTCTTTATCAAAACAGTCCTTTTCTAACCAAAGTACTGAACTCCTCGTTTCAATTCCTGCTTTGCTTTTCATATGGTGAATATGCTAGAATCTGTATCAAATAAATGTCAGGAGGATGACAATGGCGGAAGTAGATCATGGCAAAATTGAACAAGCTGTTAAATTAATTCTTGAAGCAATTGGTGAAGATCGGTCCAGAGAAGGTTTAGTCGATACTCCAAAAAGAGTAGCTAAAATGTATGCTGAGGTATTTAGCGGCCTAAATGAAGACCCTGCGGAACATTTTAAAACTATTTTTGGAGAAGATCATGAAGAACTTGTGTTAGTAAAAGATATCCCATTTTACTCAATGTGTGAACATCACTTAGTCCCTTTTTATGGAAAGGCACATATTGCATATATCCCTAAAGGCGGGAAGGTAACTGGATTAAGTAAACTTGCCCGAGCAGTAGAAGCTGTAGCAAAAAGGCCACAACTTCAAGAAAGAATAACCTCTACAATAGCAGACTCTATTATGAATTCACTAGAACCACACGGAGTCATGGTAATTGTTGAAGCTGAGCATATGTGTATGACGATGAGAGGTGTGAAGAAACCGGGATCAAAGACAGTTACATCTGCAGTAAGAGGGATATTCCGGAAAGATGAAGCATCTAGATCAGAGGTTCTATCACTTATTAAAGGATCATAAAGTGCCGATATCATATCTATTATACGAACTTTTTTATAGGCTTTCTCTATTAGAAAATGGTATGATGTATAAGAGAATACATATCGTTAATCTGTAAAAACAGGCAGGTGTTAGGATGAATCAAAAAAATGATTTTGTTGTCATTAAAGCAATTGAAGATGGTGTCCATGTTATCGGCTTAACAAGGGGATCCGATACGAGATTTCATCATTCAGAGAAACTTGATAAAGGTGAAGTAATGATCGCCCAATTCACAGAACATACTTCGGCTATTAAAATAAGAGGTAAAGCCCAAATTCAAACGGGTATTGGTGAATTGGAAAGTGATTCACGCAAATAAGTTTGTCTTTCTATACATGCCTTTTTAGGGGAAAGGTAAACAATGGTGACTGTTTAAAAACGCTTGACTTCAATTAGATGGGGAAACATAAAATATTCAATAATAACAGAGTGGTTAATAAAAATTTGAGCGTGTAAGTGAAAGCAAGCGTTTTGCACAGTCTATAATAGGATATTTGATGATAAGATAAAGGAATAAACGTATTTAAAATACCAATTAATCTTGATTATGGTATAATGGAATATGTTTATATTTACGCAATCATACATATTTTAAAATCAAGTGCTAATACCATATAAGAAAAGTGGAGTAGAGGTCATTGGAAAATAGTTGAAAATATGTCTCCTTTTCCACATATGGCAGGTTTTTACTAGTAAATAAATCTCTTTAGAAACAAAGAGCAGGCTAGTGATAGTAGAATAGAGATAGAATGTTAAATTGGGGACAAGGGTGATATATTTGCAGGACTTAGAAATACACTTAGCAAAATTGAAGAAAGAACTAGAGGAGAAGCTCGAACATCCTTTTTTAGTCAAGCATTTACCTTCACCCAATATAGATGAAGATAAATTGCTACTCTTGTATGCGATTTTTGATGAGATAGACCTTTCAAAAGAATTAAAGAAGAGCTATATTTTGACGGCTATGCTTGTTCAAATTGCCCTTGATACACATGATGCTGTTACAACCAATCATAATATTAAATCCGACGAGTTCGTACAAAGACAGTTAACAGTATTAGCTGGTGATTACTTTAGTGGTTTATATTATTTATTGCTTTCTGAGGTAAAAGACATCAAGATGGTTCGTACGTTAGCAATGGCCATTAAGGAGATTAACGAGCATAAAATTAAATTGTATCATGATCCTCACCAAAAATTAACATCTGTGATGGATAGTCTTCAAGTTGTTGAAACAAGCCTATTTCAGCATGTTGCCGATCATTTTAAGCTTAATTCTCATAAGGTTTTTAGTATTGAGTTTTTAACCTATAAAAGACTATCTCATGAAAAATTTCAACAGGTTAATGGTTGTATAGAAAGAAGCCACTTTTCGTTGAGTTATTTAACAGATGCTTGTAATGTGTATTTTGAAAAGACTATTTCACTTCTTAATACAGGATTTTTAAGAGGACCTGTTATTAGGGATCTTTTATTAGATCGTCTTCATTCAATCCGTTTTCACGATGCATTACTACACGAGAAAAAGACAGTGGAAGAAGGTTTATAATATGGGTCAGTCAAAAGAAGAAAGAGTCCATGGAGTTTTTGAGAAAATTTATGAAAACTATGACCAAATGAATTCGGTTATTAGTTTCCAACGTCACAAAGCTTGGCGAAAAGAAACAATGAAACGAATGAATGTAAAAAAGGGACAATCAGCATTAGATGTATGTTGTGGTACGGCAGACTGGAGTATTGCCCTAGCGGAAGCTGTCGGTCCAGATGGAAATGTTATTGGCCTGGATTTTAGTCAAAATATGCTGAAGGTAGGTCAACAAAAGGTAGAACAACTAGGGTTGAAAAATATAAATTTGATACATGGAAATGCAATGCAGCTGCCTTTTGAAGATCATAGTTTTGATTTTGTTACAATTGGATTTGGGCTCCGAAATGTTCCTGATTATATGCAAGTATTAAAAGAAATGAATCGAGTATTAAAACCAGGCGGAAAAGCGGTTTGCTTAGAAACATCACAACCAAATCTGCCGGTATTTAAACAATTTTTCCATCTGTATTTTCGCTATATCATGCCGCTTTTTGGAAAAGTTTTTGCAAAAAGTTATAATGAATACTCATGGTTGCAGGAATCCGCACGCGACTTTCCAGGAATGACAGAACTAGCTAATATGTTCAAAGACGCAGGCTTCACCGATATTCAAGTAAAGGCCTTTACTGGCGGTGTAGCAGCCATGCACCTAGGAGTAAAAGCAAATGAAGAAAATAGGTAAAATGAGGGGTATGACCACTTTTGTATAAAAGAGTTTAAAGTGATACACATCAACAAACTCTTTTTTTGTAGTGGTCATTCATCTTTATATGGTCCTCTTTACATAACAATTAATCGGAGTTTAAGGTGAATAGTATGAAATTAAAAGCAATGTACTCTTTTTTAAATAATGACCTTAATATAATTGAACAAGAACTAGAGAAAACAGCTATTTCAGAATATCCATTATTGCGGGAAGCGAATTTAGAATTACTAAAAGCAGGTGGTAAACGAATTCGACCAGTTTTTGTTTTACTGTCTGCTATGTTCGGAAACTATGATATTAACAGAGTTAAACATGTAGCCGTTGCGTTAGAAACAATACATATGGCTTCACTTGTTCATGACGATGTTATTGATGATGCGGAATTACGAAGAGGTCAGCCTACGGTAAAATCAAGATGGGATAATCGAATCGCAATGTATACAGGTGATTTTCTTCTAGCAAGGTCATTAGAAGTGATGACAAATATAGATAATACTGAAGCACATAAAATCCTATCTAAGGCAATTGTTGATGTTTGCTTGGGGGAAATTGAACAAATAAAAGACAAGTATCGTTTTGATCAATCACTTCGCACATATTTAAGACGGATTAAACGAAAAACAGCTCTTTTAATTGCGGTTAGCTGTCAATTAGGAGCCATTTCCTCAGGTGCATCAGAGGAGATACATCGGAAATTATATTGGTTTGGGTACTATGTGGGCATGTCATTTCAAATTACAGACGACATTTTAGATTTTACTTCTACTGCCGAGGAACTCGGAAAGCCTGTTGGAAGTGATCTTTTGCAGGGGAATATAACATTACCAGTTTTATTTGCTCTTGAAGATCCATCTATTAAAAAGGAAGTAGAAAAAATATCAATGGATACGACTCCAAATGAAATTGAACCAATACTAGAAATGATATTATCTTCTGGAGTCATAGAAAAATCTGCTCAAATAAGTGATCGTTACCTCCAGAAAGCCTTTCATATATTAGAAGAGCTTCCAAAAAATCGTGCAAGGTCTACTTTATATAGCATTGCAAAATATATTGGAAAAAGAAAATTTTAAATTGTTTGTTCAATATCTCCTCCCCATCATTGCAATCTTATACCTTACATGATATTATTTTCTTGGGTATGAAAGCCTATACATAATTTTCTATGGGGTGGAGAATATATTATGGAAAAAACATTTTTAATGGTAAAGCCTGATGGGGTTCAACGCCATCTAATTGGGGAGATTGTAAGCAGGTTTGAAAGAAAGGGCTTACAGTTAGTTGGAGCAAAGTTGATGACAATTCCTGTTGAGCTAGCAGAACAGCACTATGGAGAACATAAAGGTAAACCATTTTATGATGATTTAGTACAATTTATCACATCTGGACCGGTTTTTGCTATGGTCTGGGAAGGTGAAAATGTTGTGGAATTAACTCGTAAAATGATGGGGAAAACCAATCCTAAGGATGCAGAACCTGGAACAATACGCGGTGACTACTGCATGTATGTAAGCAAAAATATCATTCATGGATCAGATTCTAAGGAAAGTGCTGAAAGAGAAATAAGCTTATTCTTTAATGAAAATGAACTTGTAAGTTATGATAAAGCATTAAATAGTTGGATTTACTAGCAAATAGGATTAGAGAAACCTGGCTTATCGCCAAACCTAATGGTGAAAGCCATAGTTTTTCTGATACTATCATCCATAAAAATTCTATACTTTCTGATAGTGTAAAAAGAGGGGTTCGAATGATAAAATTCGAATCCCTTTTTCTTTTTCAAACAAGTTTCGCCCTTTTTCTTTAAAAATTGAGCAAATTCAAACAAATTTGAGCTATACTATATTGTATTATTAAATTATGATTTTTGGGCAAGTATTAGGAGAGTAGGAAATGATTGACCAAGATTATGAATTATTCATAAAGAATATCAAAAGAAAATCGGGAATTGATCTTTCGCTTTATAAAGAAGCACAAATGAAAAGAAGACTACAATCACTATATGAAAAGAGAGGATTTACAAGTTTTAATGATTTTTTTGAGGGGATGTCTAAAAATAGTGAATTATACTATGAATTCTTAGATCGAATGACAATTAATGTTTCAGAGTTTTTTCGAAACTATAAAAGATGGCAAGTTCTTGAGGAGAACATTCTGCCAGCTCTTTTTGAAAAAAACGGTAATATAAAGGTTTGGAGTGCTGCCTGTTCAACGGGTGAGGAACCTTATACAATTGCTATGATATTATCAAAGTTTATGCCCATTTCAAAAGTAAAGGTTCTGGCAACCGACATCGATGAAAATGTTATTGCCAGAGCAAAGCTTGGAGTTTATCCTGAGCGTTCCCTAAATGAAGTACCTGAAGATATGAAAAAGAAATATTTCAAAAAAGAAGGCACTAATTACGTGGTTAGTGAAGACATTAGGAAAACAGTACAATTTAAAAAACAAAATCTACTATCAGACCCTTTTGATTCTAATTTTGATTTAATCGTTTGTCGCAATGTTTTAATTTACTTTACAGAAGATGCTAAAGAGATATTGTACAAAAAATTCAGTCAAGCATTAAAAAGGGATGGCATCTTTTTTGTTGGTAGTACCGAGCAAATTTTTAATGCTGATCGTTTTGGTTTTAAATCTGCAGATACATTTTTTTATCAAAAGAAGTAAAAACTTGCTATTTTATTTAATAAAGTTATGTTATATTTATACTTAAAAGCGTTAGTGCGTTGAAGGGAGAGAGAACAATGAGATATTTAACAGCTGGAGAATCTCACGGGCCTCAATTAACTGCAATTGTAGAAGGTGTACCGTCAGGACTAAATTTAACAGCAGAAGCGATAAATATTGATTTAGCAAGAAGACAAAAGGGTTATGGTCGTGGAAGAAGGATGCAAATTGAAAAAGACCAAGTCCAAATTTTAGGTGGCGTAAGACATGGAAAGGCACTAGGTTCTCCAATTTCTTTAGTCGTTGAAAATAACGATTGGAAACATTGGACAAAAATTATGGGAGCTGAGCCAATTTCTGCAGAGGAAGAGAAAGAAGTAAAACGCCAAATTACTCGTCCGCGTCCTGGACATGCAGACCTAGTCGGAGCGATGAAATATGGTCACCGTGATATGCGTAATGTACTTGAGCGCTCTTCAGCACGTGAAACGACTGTCAGGGTAGCGGTAGGAGCATTAGCAAAACAAATTCTAGCAGAGCTAAACATTAAAATTGCTGGTCATGTGCTTGAAATTGGCGGAGTCCGCGCTGAAAATACAAATTATCGTAATATTGATGATTTAATGGCGGTAACGGAAGAATCTCCTGTAAGATGCTATGACCGTGAAGCAGAAACAAAAATGATGGAAGCAATTGATAATGCAAAGGCAAATGGTGACTCTATTGGTGGAGTTGTCGAGGTTGTCGTGGAAGGTTTACCTGCTGGAATTGGAAGTTACGTACATTATGATCGTAAGCTTGATAGTAAAATAGCTGGCGCTATTGTTAGTATTAATGCATTTAAAGGTGTTGAATTTGGAATCGGATTTGAAGCAGCTCGAAAATTTGGCAGCCAAGTTCACGATGAAATCATCTGGTCTGAAGAAGAGGGTTATACGAGAAAAACAAACCGTCTAGGTGGTTTTGAGGGAGGCATGACAACTGGAATGCCTGTTGTTGTCAGAGGTGTAATGAAGCCAATTCCAACACTTTATAAGCCGCTGCAAAGTGTAGATATTGAAACAAAAGAACCATTTTCAGCAAGTATTGAACGTTCAGACAGTTGTGCAGTACCAGCAGCAAGTGTAGTGGCTGAAGCTGTTGTAGCTTGGGAAATCGCGAATGCAATCGTTGAACAATTTGGTGTTGATCGTATGGATGTAATTAAAGAAAACGTTGAAGCAATGAGAAAACATACGAGGGATTTCTAATGAAATCAGTTAACATTAAAACAACAGATTCGGAGTACCCTGTACTTGTTGGGGAAAATGTAATAGATGAAATTACGTCCATCCTTAACGATTTAGCAGCATCAAAGGTAATGATTGTAACGGACACAAATGTTGATAAGCTATATGGCGAGGATCTGTTTAACAAGATTGATCCTCTTTTCCCAACCTATAAATATGTTATGAAAAGTGGTGAAGAGGCTAAATCTTTTGATGTGTTTTACGAGCTTCACACTTTTGCATTAAAACAGCAGTTAGATCGTAAATCTGTCATTCTGGCATTCGGTGGCGGCGTTGTTGGTGATTTAACAGGATTTGTTGCAGCAACTTTTATGAGGGGAGTACCTTATATACAAATCCCCACAACCCTTTTAGCACATGATAGTGCTGTTGGAGGGAAGGTTGCTATTAACCATCCAGAAGGGAAAAATATGATTGGTGCATTTTATCAGCCTAAAGCTGTTGTTTATGACAGTCGGTTCCTGCAAAGCTTGCCAGCTGAAGAATTGAGATCTGGCTTTGCTGAGGTAATCAAACATGCATTAATTCGAAGTGAATCATTATTTCAATTTTTAAGAAAAGAAATCCATGATTTAAGTGATGTGAATAATGAGAGACTAGAGAAAATGATTCTTGATGGTATTAAAATTAAGGCAGATGTCGTTTCAAAGGATGAAAAAGAATTAGGGCTTAGGGAAATTTTAAACTTTGGCCATACTTTGGGTCATGCAATTGAGGCTGAAGCTGGTTATGGAAAATTATCTCATGGAGACTGTGTTGCAACTGGAATGTTATTTGCTACTTGGCTTAGTATGAAATCGTTAAATGTTTCATTGCCATATACAGAATTGAAAACTTGGTTTAAGCAAATAGGCTTTCCGACGACAATACCGGATTCTCAAAAGACCGAAAATTTAATCAAGAGAATGGTCAAAGATAAGAAAACTAAGGCTAATCAAATTAAAATGATATTGCTTCATAAAATTGGGGAAACGACAACCTTGACATTTGCAAATGAAGAACTTCATTCGTTGGTAAATGAATGGAGATCGATCGAATAGGAGGAAGACGCTTGATTAGGGGGATAAGAGGAGCTATCACTGTAACCGAAGATAATGAGCAGCAGATTCTACAAGCAACTGACAAGTTGTTAAAGGAAATGATCAATAAAAATAAGATTCAACCGGAAAATGTGGCACAGGTTTTAATAACGGTAACAGAGGATCTTATATCAACTTTTCCTGCAAAGGCATTAAGAAATCTTGAAGGATGGACATATGTCCCAGTTATGTGTATGCAAGAGATTCCAGTTGAAGGAAGTTTAAAATTGTGTATTAGAGTCATGATGACTGTAAACACAGAGATTAAGCAAGATAAAATCAATCATATATATCTAGAGGGTGCAACAGTCCTTCGACCAGATTTGTCTGTTTCCTCTTGATAATTATTTGAAAATTTGAAACAGTATAATATCAATCTTGACAGGTTAGTAAGTTTTGTAATAACATGTTGGAGAAGATTGATTAGTAGATGAGTAGAGAAGTTATGAGATTAGGGTAGCTGAGAATGAGTGAGTTTAGCTGAGGTTTTATTAAAAGGCACAAGTCTACCCAAAAACCATTCGTGTTTTTGGGTTTTATTTATATTTTTCATTTGTAACTATTTGAAAATAATAAATATTGTGCAAACACAATCTTCAAAGTACATAACCTCCTAAATGCTCGTTCTCCAAAAATTATTGGAGGAGTGAGTTATATTGAATTTTTCTTCTTTTTCCACATTTTGTGAAGATAGCAAGCATTATCGTACAATCCCCATTGTGAAAAAATATATTGTGGACACCTTCACACCAATTCAATTATTTCAGTTATTTAAGGAAGAAGCGGTTTATTTGCTTGAAAGTAAAGATGCTGAATCAGATTGGTCCAGATATTCTTTTATTGGCTTAAACCCTTTTCTATTTATCGAAGAAACTCATGGAGAATTTTCATTATTAAATGAACAACGAAAGACGATCGCAAAGTCTAATTCCATTACTCAAACGTTTAAGGAGCTTCAAAAGCAATTGTCTATTAAATTACCAGAATTAGACATCCCTTTTGTTGGCGGTGCAGTTGGCTATATCGGTTATGACACAGTTTCCATCCTAGAAAAGGTTGAAAAGCATAGTATCGATGATTTGAATCAACAAAATTGTATGTTCTTTGTATGTGAAACAGTTATAGCCTTTGATCATCAAGAGAAACAGCTCTATTTTATCCACTATGAGCGAGTTAATGGAACCGAAACTGAGGACCATTTAAAGGCTACTTACGAACTAGCAGAAGCAAAGCTAAATAAATATGTGAGCATGCTCAAGCAAAAGCCTCAAATAGAAAAAATGCCGCAAGCTGTTTCGGAACAATATGATCTGAACTTTGATGAGATTAAATCAAACTATGAGAAATCAAAGTTCTTACAAGATGTAGAAAAAGTAAAAGAATACATCCGAGCTGGTGATATTTTTCAAGGAGTGCTTTCACAAAGATTTGAAATTCCAATTTCAACAGATGGTTTTTCTCTATATAGAATATTGCGGATCGTGAATCCATCTCCTTATCTTTTCTATATTAGAATCAATGATACAGAGCTAGTTGGAAGCTCACCTGAACGATTAATCTATATTCAAAACAAGCATTTGGAAATTCATCCAATAGCAGGTACAAGAAGGCGAGGGAAAACTGTTGAAGAAGATTTGTACTTTGAGGATGAACTTAAAAATGATGAAAAGGAAAAGGCAGAGCATTATATGCTAGTTGATTTAGCTAGAAATGATCTTGGCAGAGTTGCAGAATATGGTTCTGTAAACACGCCAACATTAATGGAAGTTGGCCGCTTTTCTCATGTTATGCACTTAATCTCAAAGGTAACAGCTCAACTTAGGGATGATATACACCCAATGGATGCACTTCTATCATCTTTTCCAGCTGGAACCGTTTCTGGTGCACCTAAAATACGGGCTATGCAGATTATCCAGGAGCTTGAACCGACTGCAAGAGGCAGTTATGCTGGCTGTGTAGCATATGTAGGTTTTGATGGGAATGTTGATTCATGTATTACGATTAGAACGATAACTGTGAAAAATAATGTTGCCTATGTTCAAGCAGGTGCCGGTATTGTTGCAGACAGCGTGCCAGAGCTTGAATGGAAGGAAACATGTAATAAAGCAAGTGCGATGTTAAAGGCTATACAATTAGCTGAAAAAGTCTTTTCTAATGAGGGGGAGAATCGTGATGAAAGAGCTGCTAGCAAAATGTATTGAGGGAAAGACATTAACCGAAAGACAAGCTGAAGATGTAATGGACTTAATTATGACAGGAGAGGCAACCCCAAGTCAGATTGCTAGTTTAGTATCTGTTATGCGACTAAGAGGGGAAACAGTTGATGAGTTGGTAGGTTTTACAAAATCAATGAAAAAACATATGTCTCCCTTATCGTATAAAAGTGAAGTCATCGATACATGTGGAACCGGAGGAGACGGAGCTTCTACTTTCAATATTTCTACTGCTGCTGCTATTGTTGTATCTTCCTTAAAGGTGAAGGTAGCAAAACATGGAAACAGAGCAGTTTCTTCTAAAAGCGGAAGTGCTGACGTTCTTGAAAAATTAGGAATAAATATTCAAACATCAAAAGAGGAAGCAATACAAAGCTTAGATGAACGACATATGAGCTTTCTCTTTGCACCAATGTTTCATTCCTCAATGAAGCACGCGGTAGCTCCAAGACAAGAACTTGGGTTTCGGACGGTATTTAATTTATTGGGGCCTCTTTCAAATCCTGCAAATGCTAAACGCCAAGTTATAGGAGTATTTTCGACTGAGTATGCTGAGAAAATGGCAGAAGCATTAAAACGATTAGGTGCAGAGCACGTATTGCTAGTTACAGGAAGAGATGGATTAGATGAAATTTCAATTACAGCCCCAACAGATATAGTAGAACTGAAAAATGGCGAGATTACGCGATATGTTCTTCAACCAGAGGATATGGGCTTGAATACTGGTTTTTTAGAAGAAATCCAAGTAGCTAATTCAGATGAGAGTGCAAAGTTAATTGAAGAAATCCTAAAGGGAAATGGACCTGTAAGTGCAGAGAATATCGTAGTATTAAATGCTGGTGCAGCTTTATATGTAGCCAATCAAGTTCCTACATTAGATATGGGTGTGATTTTAGCGAAGGAAGCTATTAAAAATGGATCAGCTTACAATCAATTAAGATCATTACGTCATCAGCAGGAGGAGCACTATGCTTGAACAAATTCTTAATACAAAAAAAGAAGAAGTAAAATCATTAATCATACCAAAAAACGAAGAATTACCTTCTCGTTCTTTTTTAGAAGCATTAAAAAATCCAAATCGCCGGCTGGCATTAATCGCTGAAGTGAAAAAAGCATCACCTTCTAAAGGATTAATTAAAGCGGATTTCCATCCAGTTAGCATTGCAAAAGCATATGAACAAGGGGGAGCGGATTGTTTATCCGTTCTTACCGATTCACCGTATTTTCAAGGGAAAAAGGAATACCTTACAGAAGTGAAAAAAGCTGTGAATTTACCTGTTTTAAGGAAGGACTTTATTATTGACTCTAAACAAATCATTGAAGCGAAGCATATTGGAGCAGATGCTGTATTGTTAATAGGAGAAGCGCTTGAGCCATCCTTATTAAAGGAATTGTACATTCATGCAGAAGAATTGGGATTAGATGTACTTGTTGAAGTGCATGATCAATATCATCTTGAACAGGTGTTAAATGTAATAACTCCGAAAATTCTCGGAGTAAATAATCGGAACCTGAAAACCTTTGAAACGAATATTCAGCAATTGAGCGGGATGGTTTCATCTATTCCAAATGGGACTCTTCTAGTCAGTGAAAGTGGAATCTACACGAACGATGATTTAGACCTAGTCCATCAATTTGGGGCAAAGGCTGTTCTAGTTGGAGAATCCCTAATGAGAAAAGATAACCAAACGAACGCAATCAAGGAATTATTTGGGGAACAGATTTATGGATAAACCAGTTATTAAGTTTTGCGGTGTTCAAAGTTTTAGGGATCTTACTGTTGTTTGTCATTCAATAGCTGATTATATCGGATTTATTTTTGCTGAAAGTAAACGAAAGGTAGATCCGGAATCTGTAGCGGAGTGGTTAAAAGAAGTAGAAACAACAAAGAAGGTTGTTGCTGTCTTTGTTAATCCAACTGATGAAGAGATAGACAACGTTTTGAAGCATGTTCCAGTTGATGTAATTCAATTTCATGGTAATGAATCAGTTGATCAAATCACAAGAATTCGTCATTCCTTCAATGGCTTACTATGGAAGGCGCTTCATCATCATGACAAAACAATTGAAGACATGGAAAAATATCAACCGGTTGTAGATGGGTTTGTCATTGATTCCAGAATCAAGGGTCAATGGGGAGGAACTGGTGTAAGTTTTGATTGGAAGGCAGTACCGACCTACATTGACTTTGCAGAGCTATATAACAAACTTTGTTTGATTGCTGGTGGTGTGAATGAAAGAAATATTAGTGAGTTATTATTACTTCAACCTCAAGGAATTGACCTATCGAGTGGAATTGAAATAGACCAAAAGAAGAGCAGCGAAAAGATCCAACTGATTGAAGAAAGGGTGTTAAAGTATGTCAATATATCCAGATAAAAATGGTCGATATGGGGATTTCGGTGGACGTTTTGTTCCTGAAACCTTAATGACACCATTAGCAGAAATCGAACAAGCGCATAGAGACGCAATGAATGACCCTGCTTTTTTAGAAGAATATCATCATTTACTAAAAGAGTATTCTGGTAGACCAACCTCCATTACTTTTGCTGGAAACGTAACGGAAAAATTAGGTGGAGCAAAAATCTATTTAAAACGCGAAGATTTGAACCATACTGGAGCACATAAAATTAATAATGCAATTGGTCAGGTTTTATTAGCGAAACGAATGGGAAAAACAAAAGTTATTGCTGAAACAGGAGCAGGACAACATGGTGTTGCTACGGCAACTGTTGCTGCAAAATTTGGCATGGAATGTAAAGTATTTATGGGGGAAGAAGATGTAAGGAGACAAGAGTTAAATGTTTTTAGAATGCAGCTTCTGGGTGCTGAGGTAATCCCGGTAACAAGTGGTAATAAAACATTAAAAGATGCTACAAATGAAGCGATGCGCTACTGGGTACAACATTGTTCAGATCATTTTTATATTATCGGTTCTGTTGTAGGACCGCATCCTTATCCATATATCGTCCGAGAATTTCAGCGTGTGATTGGAGATGAAGCAAAGGAGCAATTTTATAGCATTGAAGGATCACTACCAACAAAGGTAGTCGCATGTGTTGGTGGCGGGAGTAATGCAATTGGAATGTTTGCCGCTTTCTTACCAGAAGAAGTTGAATTAGTGGGAGCTGAAGCAGCAGGTAAAGGCGTTAATACTGATTTACATGCGGCAACAATCACGATGGGAACAAGAGGAGTTCTACACGGCTCATTAACGTATCTTCTTCAAGATGAATTTGGTCAAATAATAGAACCATATTCCATATCAGCAGGATTAGATTATCCTGGAATAGGACCTGAACATGCCCATTTGGCAAGTACAGGCCGTGTGAAATACGAGAGTGTTACAGACCAGGAGGCATTAGATGCATTGGAGCTTTTAGCGAAAGAAGAAGGGATATTAGCAGCAATAGAATCAGCTCATGCCCTATCAACTGCCTTTAGCCATGCAAAGCAACTGAATAAAGACGAAAGTATTCTTATCTGTTTATCAGGAAGAGGAGATAAGGATGTTCATACGTTAATGGCTCATTATAAGGAGGTAGGAAAAGAATGACCCTTTTTAAACAGTCGGTAAATGGTCAATTATTTATTCCATTTATTACTGCAGGTGACCCACATTCTGAAGTGACTGTCGATTTAGCGATCGCTCTTCAGGATGCTGGAGCATCTGCGATTGAATTAGGTATCCCATATTCTGATCCTGTTGCAGATGGACCAGTTATTCAAAAAGCATCTAGTCGTGCTTTGAAAAATGGGATGAACATTATAGAAGCAATGAAGCTAGTGCCCAAAATGAGAAAAAAAGGCTTAAACATCCCAATTATACTCTTTACGTATTACAATCCTGTGTTACAATTAAATCAGGAATCCTTTTTCGCTTTACTGCGGGAAAACACAATAGACGGTCTATTAATTCCTGATATCCCATTTGAAGAAAGTGAAGAACTAAGACGAAAATGTAAGGAACACTCTATTTCTTTTATTTCTTTAGTAGCCCCTACATCATCAAGTAGAATCAAAATGATAGCAGAGGCAGCAGAAGGTTTTATTTATTGCGTATCATCTTTAGGAGTAACTGGTGTTAGAAAAAACTTTGATGAATCAATAACATCATTCCTGGAAGAAGTAAAAAGCTATAGTTCTGTTCCAGTTGTCGTTGGTTTTGGTGTATCTTCAAGAGAACAAGTAGACCAACTTTCAAGTATTTGTGATGGAGTTGTTGTCGGAAGTGCTTTAGTGCGAGAAATTGAACGTCTTCAAACAACTCTATTAGAAGATAGCAGTCGTCAACAAGCAATTGAAGAATTTAAAGAGTTTGCCAAGACATTTGTGTTGGTAAATTAGTGAAATTGCTTAAATTGAAATGAAACTTTATGATAGTAAGCAATAGCGTGTCCTACATATCTATTAAAATGGTGCGCGAATATTTGTTTACTTATTTAAATGAGGTGTTTACATTGCATGTAAAAAAACAGTTATTAAATTTAAAACCTTATCAGCCAGGTAAGCCAATCGAAGAAGTGAAAAAAGAATTCAACTTATCAAACGTTGTAAAATTGGCCTCAAATGAAAATCCTTATGGTTGTTCACCAAAAGCTAAACAAGCAATTGTAGATGAGCTTGAGCAGTTAGCGATATATCCTGATGGATATAGTGCTCTTCTTCGGACGAAGTTAGCAAACCATTTAGGTGTGAAAGAGGAAGAATTGATTTTTGGAAATGGGTCTGATGAAGTTGTTCAAATTATTTCCCGTGCTTTGCTTAACCAAGAAACGAACACAGTAATGGCAACACCAACATTTCCGCAATATAAACATAATGCTGTGATTGAAGGGGCTCAAATAAAAGAGGTTCCTTTAATTGACGGTCATCATGATTTAGATGCAATGCTAAAACAAATCGATGAAAATACAACAGTTGTTTGGGTATGTACTCCTAATAATCCTACGGGTACATATATAAATCGTGAAAGTTTACTAGATTTCATAAACAAGGTGCCAAAACATGTATTAATTGTTGTTGATGAAGCCTATTATGAATACGTAGTAGCAGAGGATTACCCGCAAACAACGGAGTGGATCCATGATTATCCTAATCTTATGATCCTTCGCACATTCTCAAAAGCATACGGGCTTGCAGCATTACGCGTCGGTTATGGTATTGGGAATGCAGAATTAATACGCAAAATTGAACCTGCTAGAGAACCTTTCAATACAAGCAGAGTTGCACAGGCAGCTGCTATAGCAGCATTAGATGATGCAGAATTTGTAGCTGAATGTCGTGTGAAAAATAAAAAAGGCTTAAAGCAATTTTATGATTTCTGTGAAGAGCTAGGGCTTGAATACTACCAATCGGAAGGGAATTTTATTTTAATCAATTTTAATCGAGATTCTGACGAGGTGTTTCAAGCTTTACTGAAAAAAGGATATATCGTTCGATCAGGCAATGCTCTCGGTTTTCCTACACATTTACGTGTAACAGTTGGAAATACCCAGCAAAATGAAGAAATCATTGATGCATTAAAAGAATTTGTTCAATAATGATGAAGAGGGTGCTAGTCCAAAATGGCGTATGCTAAATAGTACCCTCTTTTTCTAGAATTTAAATATTTTACGAATAGCCTCAATGATGACAGCCCGAAAAAAGGTGATTACAAAAATGGTTAAAAAAGTTTATTTAATAGGTCTTGGATTAATCGGAGGCTCAATTGCATTATCCATTAAACAAAAAGATCCATTTATCCATATTATTGGTTTTGATATTAATATAGAACAAGCTAACCTAGCAAAAAGAATAGGTGCCATTGATGAAGTAGCTACAGAGCTATTTCCTGACCTTTCAGCTGTTGATATGATTTTCCTTTCTACACCTGTTCAACAAACAATCAATATTATTGAACAGCTTAAATCACAGGACTTAAAAAAAGATGTTATTGTGACAGATGTAGGTAGTACAAAGGTGAAAATTGTAGAGAGTGCAAATAAACATTTGAATGGGAAAATAAAGTTTATCGGAGGGCATCCAATGGCTGGCTCTCATAAATCAGGAATTTTAGCAGCAAAACCACATTTATTCGAAAATGCATTTTACATATTAACTCCTTCTAAATATGTAACCCCCAATGATGTACAAAGCTTAAAAAATGTCCTAGATGGAACAAAAGCTAATTTTATTGAAATGACGCCTGAGGAACATGATAAAGTAACGGGAATTATTAGTCATTTTCCTCATATTGTTGCGGCTAGTTTAGTGTATCAGGCAAAGAATCATGAGGAAGAATTTCCGCTTGTAAAGAGATTAGCTGCTGGTGGATTTCGTGATATTACAAGAATAGCATCAAGTAATCCTTCAATGTGGCGTGATATTTTACTTCATAATAAAGGTCCCTTATTAAACCTATTCGATGAGTGGATTTTAGAAATGAAGAGGATCAAAGATTATGTTGCGAAAGAAGAGGCTGAAAATCTATTTACTTATTTTCAAAAGGCAAAACAATACCGTGACGGGCTCCCGGAAAAGCAAAAAGGGGCTATTCCTTCCTTTTATGATTTATATGTGGATGTACCAGATTACCCGGGGATTATATCAGAGATAACTGGATATTTAGCGAAGGAAGAAATTAGCTTAACAAATATCCGGATTATTGAAACACGTGAAGAAATATATGGTGTTTTAAGGTTAAGCTTTCAAACCGAAAAGGACCGCGAGCGCGCCATTGATTGTATTAATAAATATTCTTCTTATGAAACCTTTATGACCTAATGATAATAAGCAGTAAAAATATTTCATATGAAAATGATCCAATAAGATTTTTTAAAATGAGGTGGAATCATGGCAGATGTAAAAAAACTATCGAAGATCAATCAATTAACAGGTACAATCGAGATTCCAGGTGATAAATCTATTTCTCACCGTGCTGTTATGTTTGGATCGATCGCGAATGGGAAAACTGAGATTTCGAATTTTTTAATGGGAGCAGATTGCCTTAGTACTGTGTCTTGTTTTCGAAAAATGGGTGTAGCAATCGATATTCAAGAAGGCCATGTTACCGTTGAAGGAAATGGCTTTGCGGGTTTAAAAGAACCAACTGACATATTAGATGTTGGTAACTCTGGCACAACGACTAGGTTAATGATGGGTATACTGGCTGGAGCACCTTTTCATTCTTGCATTATTGGTGACGAGTCTATTGCCAAAAGGCCAATGTCTCGTGTAACAAACCCATTAAGAATGATGGGAGCAATAATTGATGGAAGACAAGATGGACAGTATACACCATTATCTATTAGAGGTGGAAGTTTACAAGGAATTAACTACACCTCACCAGTTGCAAGTGCACAAGTAAAATCAGCCATTCTTCTAGCGGGGTTAAATACAAATAATGAAGAAACAAAGGTTACTGAACCTCATAAATCAAGAGACCATACTGAAAGAATGCTAAGAGCATTTGGGGTTGAAGTAAAAGAAGACGAAAATTCTGCTTCTATTACAGGTGGACAAACCTTACAAGCGACAAATATTTTCGTACCAGGAGATATTTCTTCTGCTGCATTTTTCCTTGTTGCAGGAGCTATTGTTCCTAATAGTGAAATTTTATTAAAAAATGTTGGAATCAATCCAACAAGAACCGGCATTCTAGACGTTTTAGAGAAAATGGGAGCTACAATTGAAATGACTCCTAAAGAAGGTCACACATTTGAACCTGTAGCAGATATCCTTATCAAAACCTCTTCATTAAAAGGTACAACAATTAGCGGAGATCTTATTCCAAAATTGATTGATGAAATTCCTGTTATTGCTCTGTTAGCTACACAAGCTGAAGGACAAACAATTATAAAAGATGCTAGTGAATTAAAAGTTAAAGAAACAAATCGTATTGATACAGTTGTTGGTGAATTGAAAAAAATTGGGGCATCAATTGAAGCAACTGACGATGGTATGATTATTACAGGCAAAACAAATTTAACAGGTAACGCTACAGTATCCAGCCATGGTGATCATCGAATTGGAATGATGCTTGCAGTTGCTTCATGTATAACTGAAGAGCCAATTGAACTTGAAAATATTGGAGCAATCGATGTTTCCTATCCTACATTCTTTGAACATTTAGATTTATTAGCGAAATGATTTGATAAGGCCTTTCACATTCTAAGTGAAGGGCCTTTTTATTATTATTTCAGATGCAAATTTTTAAAGCATATCGTTCTCTATCATGACATAAATATTCGTTTTTCATCATAGCTTGTCTTTAAGAGGATGAAAGGAGGGGCGAATAAATGTGTTATATTATGGACAGAGTTGGAATATTAAAGAAAGGTCGAATTGAACAGGCCACACTGCTAGTAAATCATAATAAAATAGAATTTATCCGCCAGTCGATGGATAATATCAAGTTTATGAGGATGGACTTAAGTTCGTATTTGATCACCCCTGGCTATGTAATGCTCGATTTTTCTCTTCATTCATTACTTCCTTTTCAAGACTTCAAGCAAAGTATTACACAATATTTAAAAAAAGGGTGTACATCGCTTTTAACAGTGGTTGATGTTCATTATGAAAAAGAGTTAGTTTCAAGTGTAAAGCAAAGAAGACATTTAATGATTAATTCGCCTATTGATTATTATATGGGCATTAAGCTTTCTTTAAAGACCTTAAACCAGTCAGTCTTGAGAAAATGTAAACAGCAACAGATATCAATCGTTTTTATTGAGATTAATAAGGATGATAGACTAGATGCGAAATCTTGGGGGTGGATACGAGATGCGATGTTTTCTAACCCGATCACACTTATTCCCTATACGAGGGACAAAACATTGTCTCCCCTTAAAAAACATAGACTCTTACAGGATTGGAATCGTATCATGAGAGAACACCGTCTTTCTTCTTTGGATGAATTTTTAGAAGAAGGATCACCTCTTTCAAAAGACGTATTAATGAAATTAGGGATCTATCCAGTGAAAGGGGATATTCGAGTAGGGAGTAAATTAAATTATAATTTGTACAGACTAGATGAACTTAAATTCCATACTAATGGGAAACCGATTATAAATCAAAATGAAATCTTACCAACCTTCACTTCCCATAATGGTAAGCTTATTAACATTAATGGTGATATTTCTTTTCTCCCAGGAAAAGGTGAAGAATGTTTTATTTCCATTTCAGGTCGTTTTATGCCACAATCAGCCTCGTTTTGATGTATGATATAGACATAATATAATATATTTGCAAAAGAAACATAAAACCAGCTTTGGTTAAGAAAGGATCGTTTATGTTTAATCAAGTATTAAATGAAGCAATTAACCTCGTAAATAAAGGAGAAACAGAAGAAGGTCTGACTCTTTTAGAAAACATAACACCTACATTACATGATGAAGAAAAGCTTCAATTAGCAGATCAGTATTATCAATGGGGCATAATTGATAAAGCACATGAAATGATTGAAGAACTTCATTTTTTATATCCTGATGAGGTTCAAATTACTTTGTTTTTAGCAGAGCTAAAAATTGACCTTGAAAATGAAGAAGAAGCCATTGAACTTCTCAATAGGATTTCTAAAGATCATGAATCTTACCCCCATGCTTTACTCCTGTTAGCAGACTTATATCAAATGCAAGGACTACCTGAGGTTAGTGAGCAAAAATTAAAAGAGGCAAAAGATATATTGCCGCAGGAACCAGTGCTTGATTTTGCATTAGGGGAGCTTTATTTTCATCAAGGACAATATAAGCATGCTATTCCATACTATCAAGAGCTTTTAGCAGAACATAACATCATATCAGGTGTTCATTTACATCAAAGATTAGCTGAGTGCTTAAGTGCAATTGGCCAGTTTGAAGAGGCACTTGACCATTATAAAAAAACAGTAGAAGATCAAGAAGATGCAGATACACTCTTTGGTTATGGTTTTACTGCTTATCAAGGAGGATTCTACAAAACAGCAATACAGCAATTATTAGCCTTAAAAGAAGCGGATCCACATTATTCATCACTCTATTTATATTTAGCAAAAGCTTATGAGCACGAGGGTTTACTTGAAGAAAGTCTTGATGTGGTTCAAGAAGGTATAAAAGTTGATGAATACAACAAAGACTTATACTTATTTGGTGGAAAAGTAGCGATAAAAGTTGGACAAATTCAAACTGCAGAAAGTCTGTTACGTGAATCCCTGGCAATCGACCCTGGTCATATTGAAGCAGCGATCACATTATCCCATATCTTCTTGCAGGATGAACGCTATGATGATGTCATTGAACTTATCACCGAAATCAGAAAGTTCGATGAAGATGATCCTCAATTTGAATGGAATTTAGCCCGAGCTTATCATCAAAAAGAAGAATATACACAGGCATTAAAACATTATGAAGTTGCATATACTTTTTTCAAGGATCAACGAGATTTCTTACAGGAATATGGCTATTTCTTGTTAGAAGAAGGAAGAAGAGAGCAAGCGAAGGTGATTTTTCAAGAAATCCTAAAACAGGACCCTTCGAATGTCGAAATCGGTGAGATTTTGCTACAATTAGAAGATGAGTTTTAAGGGAAAAGAGAAGGATTTTATTTTTATTTTGTGGAATTATCAAAGTAAGAATAAACTAAAGCTGCAGAGGAGGGAATAGTATGGTGGCCCCTGTATCTGTCCATGAAAAGAAAGACTTCATCAGGTGGTTTCTAAACCATTATCAACTTAAAAGAAGAGAATGCGTGTGGATTTTAAATTATTTAATGAGCCATGATACTCTAATGGAAAAGGTTCATTTTGTTGAGCAAGCTCAATATTGTCCAAGAGGAATTATCATGTCAACGCATTGTGTTGAAGAAGTTCCATTCCGCTTTTATAAAGAAAATGTCATGACAACTGATGCTGAAAAATCCTTTCATGATATAAGACTCAATAAAGAGGAAGAGCTTTTTATTCAGCTTAATTTCAGATCTGCTTATCAGTCACCACAATACGCAGCAGTCCTTGAATCAAATCCGTTTATGCCAGAGCATCTAAATGAAAATGAAAAAGATAAAGAAATAGCAGAAAAGATACTCGAACATTCGATTCAACGATTTCAAAAAGAAAAGCTTCTTCAGTTAATTGATGAAGCACTTGATCAACAAGATAAAGAAACTTTTCAATTGTTAACACATCAATTAAATCAATTAAAAAATAAATAGCGTATTATAAGGGTAACTTGCAAGAAGTTGTCACTTAGGTAATAGATAAGATAGATGTGCCTATGCTGATCAACTTCCTATGAGTTACCTTTAATTTTGCTTTTTTAAAAGTTCTTATAACCCAAAACTATTTTGCACGATTGAAAGGACGGGGTGTTCTTATGCGGCGATGTTCGTGAGGCCGCCCCCCCTCGGTAAAGGAGCAACTTGGAGCCGAAATCAACCATTGGTAATATTGATTACTTTTTTCAAAAAGGTTTACAAAAAAGAAAGGAGCAATTTTTTACACTCTTACTTTTCTAACAAATTTAACAATTTTTCGTACAAGCTTTATAATAAGAATGTAAAAGGATTACAATAGGGAGTTGAAGAGAATGAAATGGGTTTCTAATGATGTAGATTTATATAATCAAGCTAAGGAATATGTCGATACGGCAATTGTTCCGTTAATGGCAGTTTCAATCGAGTCGGATTTTAAGAACATTGTTTCAAAAGGAGAATTTATTAGTCTGGTTAGTACAGATCTTGAAAGACAGTTAAAGGGAAGAGTATTTCTGTTTCCAACGTATTCTTATTTAAAAAAATCAGAAAATGTGATTGAAAATTTGATAGAGTGGAAAACTGAATTACAACACCAATTTAAACATGTTTTCTTTTTAACAAGTGATGAGAAATTAAAAGAAGTTAAGAATACACAAATGGAGGGAGAAATAATATGGCTTCCATCAATGCCTCTTGAACATATGGATGAAAATCTAAAAAGAAAGCTGTTACAAGATCAAGTCGAACAAATTTTGAACATTTTATTACAATCTTGGAACAAATCATAAAAACCTTTTCATTTCCAGATTTAGAAATCAGGATTTTATTGACCTCATGAGAAGATTGATATATCATGAGTATGTCCTAGTTTTATATATCATTTCCGTATGTCCGTAACGGACAGAGCTTAAGATAGAGGGGGGAAAATGATGAGCGAGAAAAAACATCGAGTTTCTAGACGTCAATTCTTAAACTATACGCTTACTGGTGTAGGCGGTTTCATGGCGGCAGGTATGCTTATGCCAATGGTCCGCTTTGCACTTGACCCTGTGCTCCGACCAGCAGAGGAAACCGATTTGGTTCAAGTTGTAAAGGTTGACGAAATCACGGAAGAACCTCAACGCTTTGACTTTAAAATCAAACAAAAAGATGCTTGGTATGAATCTGAAGAAACAAAATCAGCTTGGGTTTATAAGGAAGGCGATAAAATTACAGCCCTTTCACCAATCTGTAAGCATCTGGGATGTACAGTAGGTTGGAATAATGATCCAGCAAATCCGAACAAATTTTTCTGTCCATGTCATTACGGGTTATATGACAAAGACGGTACAAATGTTCCTGGAACACCGCCTCTTGCACCGCTTGATGTTTATACGCATGAAGTTAAAGACGGATATTTATTCTTAGGTAAAGCAAAACCACGAGGGGAGGCGTAATCAATTGCTTAACAAAATTTATGATTGGGTTGACGAACGTTTGGATATTACGCCTATGTGGCGCGATATTGCTGACCATGAAGTTCCAGAGCACGTAAACCCTGCACATCATTTTTCTGCCTTTGTATATTGCTTTGGCGGATTAACGTTCTTTGTTACCGTTATCCAAGTTCTTTCTGGTATGTTTTTAACTATGTATTATGTACCAGATATTAAAAATGCTTGGGAATCAGTTTTTTATCTTCAAAATGAAGTAGCTTTCGGACAGATTGTTCGTGGTATGCACCATTGGGGAGCTAGTTTAGTAATCGTAATGATGTTCCTACATACACTTCGTGTCTTTTTCCAAGGCGCATATAAAAAACCTCGTGAATTAAACTGGGTAGTTGGTGTACTTATTTTCTTTGTTATGCTTGGACTCGGTTTAACAGGTTATTTATTACCATGGGATATGAAAGCATTATTTGCTACAAAAGTTACCCTGCAAATTGCAGAATCTGTACCATTAATTGGACCAACAGTTAAGACATTGTTATCAGGACATCCGGAAATCGTAGGTGCACAAACACTTACTCGTTTCTTTGCTATCCATGTCTTTTTCTTACCTGCTGCATTATTCGGTCTAATGGCAGCTCACTTTATCATGATACGTAAGCAAGGTATTTCTGGTCCACTTTAAGATTAACAAAAATACATGTTTAATCATGTGTAATTACATTTTTATCGGAAACCACCTTAGTAAGGAGGGGAAATCATGCATCGCGGAAAAGGTATGAAATTTGTCGGTGACTCTCGTATTTCAGCTGAGAGAAAGCCTAACATTCCGAAGGATTATTCGGAATACCCAGGGAAAACGGAAGCTTTCTGGCCGAACTTCCTCCTAAAGGAGTGGTTAGTTGGTGCTGTTTTCTTAATTGGTTTTTTATGTTTAACAATAGCCCATCCGTCACCGCTTGAGCGTGTTGCAGATCCAACGGATGCAGGTTATATTCCATTACCAGACTGGTACTTCTTATTCTTATACCAATTGTTAAAATATTCATTTGCATCTGGTCCATATACTGTTATTGGGGCAATCGTCATTCCAGGACTTGCATTTGGTGCATTAATGTTAGCACCTTTCCTAGATCGAGGACCTGAACGTCGTCCTGCTAAGCGTCCTGTTGCAGTTGGTATGATGATTCTAGGTGTAGCTGCAACATTTTTCTTAACATGGGAATCTGTTGTCACACACGATTGGGAAGCTGCAGCTGAACAGGGGAAAATTAAGGCTGAAGCAGAAATTGATAAAGAATCAGAAGGATATGCAATTTACCAGGAGCAAGGATGTATTTCGTGTCACGGTGATAATCTAGAAGGTGGAGCTGCTGGTAAAGCGCTTGTCGACAATGGGTTAGAACCTGATGCTATTGCAGATATTGCTAAAAATGGTCAAGGCAGTATGCCTGCTGGAGTTTTCAAGGGTACTGATGAAGAATTAAAAGTGTTATCAGAGTTTATCTCTGGTGTAACTTCAAAATAAAAGCTGACATTTGTCAGCTTTTTTTTGATAATATCTTTACATGATTTGATTGTATACATAGATGAAAAATAATATTAAGTCTGGTGTGTGGAAATTATGAGAGTGTTCCAATATCTATTAGGACAGAGGCCAATCATATTTGTTATGTTCATTATTAATTTGTTTGGGACCATTTATGGATATTATTGGTACAGATTTCAACTAGCAGATACACCTGCTCATTTTTATTTATTTGTCCCGGATAGTCCCACAGCAAGTTTGTTTTTTCTCATAGTTCTATTTGGATTCTTATTTAAGCGGAATTTACCCCTTATTGAGGCTTTAGCAATTGTCACCTTATTTAAGTACGGTATATGGGCTGTCATTATGAATCTTCTAGTATTAGCTGTAAATGGAACTCTCCCATGGGAAGGATACATGTTAATTGCTTCACATTTTGGAATGGCTGTTCAGGGATTGCTGTATGCCCCATATTATCGATTTAAAGCATGGCATTTAATAGTCGCTGCAATTTGGACCTTACACAATGATGTCATAGACTATGTTTTTGGAATGATGCCTCGATATAGTGTATTAATGGATTATATAAATGAAATAGGGTATATGACGTTTTGGTTAAGTATAGTTTCGTTAGGAATTGCTTACTATTTAGTCATAAAAAATCGATCAAAACAATTAGAATTGGGCTAGGTATTTATTTACAAGACTTTTTTAAAAGGCTGTTTTCGTAAAAATTGTAGCTTTTGAATAAGATTATAAATTGATAGTAGAACGGAGCGGAAGACAATTGACTCCTGCAGGAAGTAGAGGAAAGGCTTGAGACCCTGGAGGCTAAGCCAAGGAGGCTCAGCTTCCTCCATGGCGAATCTTGTGTCTTTAGCGCAATGGAACGAACTTATTTTCACCTTTAACTGTATTAAAAAACGACAAAGTATCGAAAACACCCTTTTCAAAATAGCAGAAATGCTTTCGAAAATAGCTTTATGGAAATAACTGTTCTTTTACATACCAAATAATTTATTTTATATACAAAAATAGTTGGTCTAACCTTGTCCCAATGAACATACGTTTTAATAGATGTTCTAGGGGGGACAAGGATGAAGAAATTATTAATCGTGGTTATTTTTAGTATGCTGCTCATTCATATAAAACCAGTAAATGCAGATGAATCATATGACTGGAAATCACTTAATGAGATAGCTGATACAGCCTTACAACTAGCAAAACAAGAACGCTTTAATGAGTCTGCCCAATTACTTGAGTATTTCGCTGTAAAATTTGAAGAAATTCCAATTGATCGACAAGTTCTATCTCTCGATCATTATCGAACTCTTTCAAATACCCATCAAAATGCACAAGAGCTCTTATTGGATGATAAAGCGAGTACAACTGAAAAGGTAAGATCCTTAACAAAGTTTCGCTTAGTTGTTGATGCAATGGTTTCTGAGCATCAACCATTATGGAGCTCGATGGAAACGTCCATAATGGAAACTTTTTCTCAGATGAAAAGCGATGTACAAGAAGGGGATAACCAATCTTTTCAGCATGATTTTAATGAATTTTTAGCACTCTATGAAGTGATATATCCTAGTATTCAAGTCGATCTAGATATGCAACGAATAAAACGTATGGATGAGCATATTTCAGTTGTAGAAAATCAACTTTTTCAAGAAATTCCAGAAACAAGTCAAGCAAAACAACTGGCCGTAATGGAGGAAGAATTAAAAGCGATATTTGAAAGAGTAAAAGAGGATGAAGCAGATCCATCATTATTATGGGTTATGATTTCAACTGGAAGTGTCATCTTGCTGGCACTATCATACGCTGGTTGGAGGAAATATCGAGGAGAAAAAGAAAAATTAGCTAAACGTGAAAAAAATAATAGTAAAGATTAAAACATAAAGTTTTTTGAAAAAAGAGTGGGAATACCACTCTCTTTTTATGTGTTTATTGGTTATCTTGTTAGTGGTTTTTTATTTTCATCTAACGTAAACCCTTCACCGAGTACATCATGAACATCGCTTACGGCAACAAAAGCATGAGGGTCCACAGAAATAATAACATTCTTTAGACGAACGATTTCATTTTTTCCAACAACACAATAAAGGACATTACGATCTTGTTTTGAAAATGATCCTTGTCCTTTTAAAATTGTAACACCCCGATCCATCTCCTTCATAATTCTAGCAGATATTTCGTCAGGATGATTTGAAATAATTGTAGCTCCTTTAGCAGCGTAAGCCCCTTCTTGCATAAAATCAATCACTTTAGCACCAACAAAAACCGCCACAAGTGTATACATTGCTTCTTTATAAGACAAGTATGCGATCCAAGATAAAGTGATAACACATAAATCAAATAAAAACATTGTTTTCCCCATGCTCCAGCCAATATAACGATGTGTCAATCTAGCTAGAATATCGACACCACCTGTTGTCCCTCCGTATCGGAAAATTGTTCCCAAGCCAATTCCTAACGAGACACCAGCAAAAAGTGCAGCCAATGTAAGGTCATCTTTTAACGGCATATGAATTTGATATCGTTGGAAAATCCATAAAAAAACAGATAAACTAACAGTTCCGATTATTGTGTAAACGAAGGATGTTCTTCCTAATACACGCCAACCAATAATAAACAGGGGTATATTCAAGACCAGGTTAGAAATAGATGGATCTATCTTAAAAAGGAAATAAAGCAAAAGCGTAATACCAGTAAATCCACCTTCTGCTAGATTATTTTGAATGTTAAAATGTACAAGTCCGAAACCAAATATACCTGAACCAATTAAAATAAAAATAATGTTTTTCATTCTAAGATCTTGCAGCATATGTCACCTCCGTAATACTTCACAGCGTAAATATTATAGTTGATAGAATGTCAAGGTGCAAATTTTGAGAAATTCATGACGAAATAATTGTAAAATTAAGATGTATTAGCTAACATTGAATAGAAAAGAAGAGGTGATAAATGTGGAGAATAAATCAATGAAGGACCTTCAAAAGGAAGTAGATGAATACATAGGTCAGTTTAAAGAGGGGTATTTTTCACCATTAGCCATGATGGCTAGAATAACAGAAGAGGTTGGAGAGCTAGCTAGAGAAATAAATCATTCATATGGTGAAAAGCCAAAGAAAGCGTCTGAAGAAGAAAAAAAGATTGAAGAAGAAATAGGAGATGTTTTGTTTGTCCTTATTTGCTTAGCTAATTCTTTACATATAGATTTAGAACAGGCCCATAATCTAGTGATGGAAAAATTCAATACTAGGGACAAGGACCGTTGGACAAGAAAAGAAAATTAAAGGAGTTTTAGAAATGGCTGATATTAAAATTGTTATTGCAGGAGCTCGTGGGAGAATGGGAAGTGAAGCTGTCAAGCTTGTGGAAGAAACTGAACATTTTCATTTAGTTGCGGTTGTAGACCATAAGCACGAAGGAATGAGACTTAATCAACTTGATGGTTTTAATGTAGATGTTCCAATTTATACTGATATTGATAAGTGTTTTTTTGAGACAAGCCCAGATGTATTAATTGACTTAACGACACCAGAGATTGGCAAGGTACACACAAAAAAGGCATTGGCTCATGGAGTACGCCCGGTTGTTGGAACAACAGGATTTTCTGAGGAAGATTTAAAGGAGTTGCAGCAACTAACAGAAGAAAAAGGGATCGGTGCCATTATTGCACCTAATTTTGCAATCGGTGCAATATTAATGATGAAATTTTCACAAATGGCAGCGAAGTATTTTCAAGATGTAGAGATTATTGAACAGCATCATGATCAAAAATTAGATGCTCCATCTGGAACTGGATTAAAAACAGCTGAAATGATTTCAGAAGTGAGAGAAGAAAAACAGCAAGGTCATCCAAAGGAACATGAGATCTTACCAGGAGCACGCGGTGCGAATATGAATGGTATTCGTCTTCATAGTGTTCGCTTGCCAGGTTTAATCGCACACCAGGAGGTTCTTTTCGGCGGAGATGGTCAAACATTAAAAATTCGTCATGATTCTTATAACCGTGCTTCATTTATGTCAGGTGTTAAATTAGCTGTTGAGAATGTAATGAAGATTGATTTACTCGTATATGGACTAGAAAATATTATTGAATAAAAAGGGGAAAATGTTCATGAAAATTGCATTAATAGCTCACGATAAAAAGAAAAATGATCTTGTTCAATTTGTTATGGCGTATCAGCCGATTTTTAAAGAGCATGAACTGTTTGCTACAGGGACAACCGGCTTACGTATTCAAGAAGCTAGCGGCTTATCAGTTCATCGTTTTCAATCGGGGCCGCTTGGGGGAGACCAGGAAATTGGTGCATTGATCGCAAAAAATGAAATGGATATGGTTATTTTCTTTAGAGATCCATTAACAGCACAACCGCATGAACCTGATATATCTGCATTAATTCGTCTTTGTGATGTTTATTCAATACCACTTGCGACAAATATGGGAACAGCGGAGGTTTTAGTTCGTGGGTTAGACCGTGGGGACTTCCAATGGCGAGAAGTGATTCATGAAAAGAGTAAATAAACTGAAAATAACTAAAATAAAAAGTTTTTATACTATGTAACAAGGAGAGGGAAATGAGTAATCAATTAGATTTCCTTGCGTTCGGTGCACATCCTGATGATGTAGAAATCGGGATGGGGGGTACAATCGCAAAGTATACACAAAAAGGATTAAAGGTAGGAATATGTGATTTAACAAAGGCTGAGCTCTCGTCAAATGGTACAATATCAATTAGACAAGAAGAGGCAAAACGTGCAGGAGAAATTTTAGGCATTTCAAAGAGAATTCAGCTGTCTATTCCAGATCGAGGCCTTTATTTGCATGATTCGTATATAAAAGAAATTGCAGAAATCATTAGAACATATAAACCGAGAATAGTTTTTGCGCCGTATTATAAAGATCGGCATCCAGACCATGGTAATTGTTCACGTCTTATTGAAGAAGCAGTGTTCTCTGCAGGGATAAAAAAATATCAGGATAAACTTGGTTTAGCTGCACATCGTGTACAGCATGTGTATTTTTATATAATTAACGGATTTCATAAACCGAATTTTGTTGTTGATATATCAGAGACAATTGAGCGCAAATTAAATAGTTTACGCGCCTATAATAGTCAATTTAATAAAGTAGGCGAATCAACTGATACACCATTAACAAATGGATATATTGAAGCTGTAGAAAGTAGAGAAAGGCTATTTGGAAAAGAGGTTGGTGTTACGTACGCTGAAGGGTTTTTAACAAAAAAACCAATCCTGCTTTCTAATGATTTAATAGGTGACGAATAATGAAAAAGAAACTAAAAATTGGAATTACTTGTTATCCATCTGTAGGTGGTTCAGGTGTTGTGGCAACAGAGCTTGGAAAATTATTGGCTGAAAAAGGGCATGAAGTACATTTTATTACATCTAGTCTTCCTTTTCGACTTAACAAAGTGTATTGCAATATTACGTTTCATGAAGTAGAGGTTAATCAATATTCTGTTTTTAAATATCCACCTTACGATTTGGCTTTAGCAAGCAAAATGGCTGAAGTAGCAAATCGAGAGGATTTAGACTTGTTACACGTGCATTATGCAATTCCTCATGCTATTTGTGCATATTTGGCCAAACAAATGGTGAAAAAAGATTTGAAAATTGTAACAACACTTCATGGCACTGATATTACAGTACTTGGTTATGATCAATCACTGGCCGATATGATTCGATTTGGAATTGAATCTTCAGATCAGGTTACAGCTGTATCAAATGCATTGGTTAACCAGACATACGACCTGTTGCATCCTGATAAAAAAATTGAAACAGTCTACAACTTTATTGATGATCGTGTATATTTCAAACAGGATGCTATCCATTTGAAAAAAGAGTACAAAATTGATGAAGATGAAAAGGTTATTATACATGTATCAAATTTTAGAAAAGTAAAACGAGTTCAAGATGTTGTTTACGCTTTCCAAAAAATACATAGAAAAGTGAAATCAAAACTTCTCCTAGTTGGTGATGGTCCAGAAATGACTTATGTGAATCGGCTTGTGAGGGAATTAGGTCTTGTTGAACATGTATTATTTCTTGGTAAACAAGATAGCCTGGAAGAATTGTATTCAATTAGTGATTTAATTCTTTTGCTATCAGAGAAAGAGAGTTTCGGCTTGGTCCTATTAGAAGCAATGGCATGCGGTGTCCCTTGTATTGGAACTAATGCAGGTGGCATTCCTGAAGTCATTATTGAAGGAGAAACAGGATACACTTGTGACATTGGTGATATTGAGACAATAGCTATTCGAGCTATTCAAATCCTTTCTGATCAAGACTTACATAATAGAATGGCGGAAAACGCGGTATATATAGCTAAGGAGCGTTTTCATTCAGATAAAATTGTTTCTCAATATGAATCAATTTACTATGAGTTAATAGAAGGTGTAAATAATGGAGACTCCATTTGATGAAGCCAAACCGATTTTAGAAAAACTCCATCAATCTGGCTTTGAGGCCTATTTTGTTGGTGGAGCGGTCCGCGACTTCCTATTAGGAAGAGAAATTGGAGATATAGATATTGCGACCTCTGCAAAACCAGAGGATATTAAAAAACTTTTTCATAAAACAATTGATGTTGGAGCAGAGCACGGAACAATTATTGTTCTACATCAAGGAGAGCAGTATGAAGTAACGACATACCGTATGGAAACAGACTATGAAGATTTTAGACGCCCTAACTCTGTCCAATTTATTACATCCTTGAAAGAGGATTTACGTAGAAGGGATTTTACTATTAATGCAATGGCTATGGATGTAAAAGGCGAGATCTTTGATTATTTTCATGGTAAAGTTCATATGAAACAAAAACTTATTCATACTGTTGGTTTACCATCAGAAAGGTTTACAGAAGATGCTTTAAGAATGCTCAGAGCCCTAAGGTTTGTAAGTCAATTGAATTTCACATTATCTTCTGAAACAAAAGTAGCAATAAAAAATCATGTTCAACTACTTGATGTGATTTCAGTTGAAAGAAAAACGGCTGAAATTGAAAAGCTTTTAAGAGGGGATAACGTTAAAACCGCCATTAATCTGTTAATTGAGTGCAAGGTTTTAAATTATTTACCTGGTTTAGTTGGAGGAGAAAGACAATTGAAAAAGCTTTCTTCCTTTCGATTTAACTTTCTAACTTCTAGAGAAGAACTTTGGACAGTATTGACTTTATATATAGAACCATCGTCAGTTGACGTATTTTTAAGAAAATGGAAACTATCAAATAAATTAATAAAATCAGTACAAAAAAACCTTTATTTTCTTGATTTACTTTTGCAGAAATTAGAATGGACAGATTTATTATTATATGAGGCTGGTCCTGATACAGCAGTTTCTGTTGAACGGATCCGGTCTATTTTAGTCCATCCTAAAACAGTAAATGCAAATATAAATAGAGTAAGTTCATTGTTTGAACAACTACCCATAAAAACCAAAAAGCAATTAGCGATAAATGGTCATGACCTTATTCTTTGGTTAAATAAGGAAGCAGGACCTTGGGTGTCACAAACGATGGAAGAGGTTGAAAAAGCGATTCTTACAAAGAAAATAGAAAATAATAGATTAGAGATAAAGGAGTGGCTTTTAACATGCAGTCAGAACTCCGATCAAAATTACTAGAAGCCTTTTCAAATGCTGAAGGCGGTTTTGTATCAGGTCAAAAGCTTAGCGAATATATCGGTTGCTCAAGAACAGCAGTATGGAAACATATTGAAGAACTAAGAAAAGACGGATACGAATTAGAAGCAGTACGGAGGCTAGGTTATCGTATTACCAAAAAACCGAATAAAATTAGTGGAAATGAAATTAAAATTGGGTTAAAAACGAAAAAGATGGGGCATTATGTTCATTTTGAAGAGACTGTATCGTCTACTCAAAAAATAGCTCAAACGTTAGCGAATGAAGGAGCGGTAGAAGGAACAATTGTTGTTGCCGAACAACAAACAAAAGGTAGAGGAAGAATGGCAAGGAATTGGTACTCTCCAAGCGGAACAGGAATTTGGATGAGTCTAATAATAAGGCCTAACCTTCCTGTTCAAGCTACTCCACAGCTAACCCTTTTAACGGCAGTAGCTATCGTACAAGCTCTTGAAGAGGTCACTCCATTAAAGCCTGACATTAAATGGCCGAACGATATTTTAATTAATGGAAAAAAGCTAGTTGGTATTTTAACTGAATTACAGGCCGAGGCTGATCAAGTTCATTCGATTATAATTGGAATTGGGATAAACGTAAATCAGGCCTTAATCGATTTTCCAGAAGAGTTACACCCTATTGCCACATCCATTCATCTGGAAACTGGTGAACTTTGGGATCGTGCCCGTTTGATTCAAGAAATACTATTGAAATTTGAAACCCTTTATTCAATCTATTTATCACAAGGTTTTCGACCAATCAAATTGCTTTGGGAAGGGTATGCCATTAGCTTACATAAACCGATAAGGGCTAAAACGATAAATGGTTCTGTGGAAGGTAAAGCTGTTGGAATTGATGATGCTGGAGTTTTATTAATTGAAACAAGTGACGGCTCAGTAAAACAAATATATTCGGCAGATATAGAACTTTAATGACATGTAAAATTGATACTTTGTGATGTATCATAATGGTTTTTAGCAAATTTTTCTGCTATACTTTTTCTTGGGTAGTATCTAAAGCAGAACTACACCGTTAAAAGAAAATAAATGAGCAATACAATGCTTACAAATGGTAATAATAACAACTGATATTCGTAAATTTAACCTGCCTTGATCCATTAGTGGACTAGGACAGAGGGATGAATTCGACTATAAAAACTTTTAATCCTTCTTTCTTTGTCGATAAGAAGGATTTTTTATGTTTATGAATAACACGTAGTGCTGTGCTACTGTACTTTTATTTCAACTAATTTTGAGGTCATTCATCTTCTCTCCTTAGTTTTTCTTTTAATGTACTACCCAACAATTTTGTTGATAGGGAGCCTTTAATTAGTGAGCTCCACCTATTGAATAGGAGGGAAAATAATGAAAACAAGACAAGATTTTATGAAAATGAAAGAAAGCAAAGAGCCGATTACAATGCTGACGGCATATGATTTTCCTAGTGCTAAACAAGCTGAACTCGCAGGAATTGACATGATACTTGTAGGAGATTCACTAGGTATGGTTGTCCTAGGTTATGACTCTACAATACCTGTAACAGTCAACGATATGATTCATCATACTAAAGCTGTTAAACGAGGGGCAAAAGACACATTTGTCGTAACTGATATGCCGTTTATGTCCTATCATCTTTCTAAGGACGAAACGATGAAAAATGCAGCTAGAATCATGCAAGAAGGAGGAGCCGATGCTGTTAAAATTGAAGGTGCAGATGGTGTAACTTCTATAATTGAAGCGCTTACTTTCGGGGGTATACCTGTTATTTCCCACTTAGGATTGACTCCGCAATCTGTGAATGTACTAGGTGGTTATAAAGTTCAAGGAAAAAGTGCGGAAGCTGCAAGGAAGCTAATAGAGGATGCTAAAAAATGCGAAGAAGCAGGTGCGATTGCTCTCGTATTAGAGTGTGTTCCACAACAATTAGCAGATGAGATCACAAGATTATTATCCATTCCGACTATAGGGATTGGAGCTGGGCGCAATACTGATGGTCAAGTATTAGTCTATCATGATTTGGTAGGCTATGGTTCAGGATATGTTCCTAAATTTGTAAAACAATATGCATCAATCTCTGAAACAGTACAGACCTCAATTAATCAATATATATCAGATGTGAAAAATAGATCATTTCCTGAGGAAAAGCATTCCTTTAATATGAAAGAGGAAGTATTGCATAGCATATATGGAGGAATTGGCAAATGATTGTCGTCGAAACGAAGCAAGATCTTAAAAATAAAATTTTTAGTTACCAGCAAAATCATCAATCAATAGGTTTTGTCCCTACAATGGGTTTTTTACATGAAGGTCATGTGAGGCTAATAGAAGAGGCGAGGAAGGCAAATGATATTGTTGTTTTAAGTATTTTTGTTAACCCTTTACAGTTTGGTCCTACTGAAGATTTTGATGCATATCCTAGGGATGCAGAACGTGATGAAGAAATTGCAAAACAAGCAGGTGTAGATGTGGTCTTTAGACCCCAAATAGAAGAAATGTATCCAGATGAGCCGTCATATACTGTTTTAGTTCGCAACCGTGTAGATGTTCTATGTGGAAAATCCAGAAAAGGACATTTTGATGGCGTAGCTACCGTACTGACAAAGCTTTTCCATTTAGTTCAGCCCAATCGAGCTTATTTTGGAATGAAGGATGCCCAGCAGGTTGCTGTCATTCACGGGTTAATTGAGGAATTTCACTTCCCAATTGAATTAGTTCCTGTCCCAACTGTTCGAGAAGAAGATGGCTTAGCCAAAAGTTCTCGTAATGTTTATTTAAGTGAAGAAGAACGGAAACAAGCAACAATTCTATTCAGAAGCCTAAAAAAGGCAGAAGCGGCTATTTTAAATGGGGAACGAAAGAAACAGGCAGTTGTCGATCTTATCTCGACTATGATAGAGGCAGAATCATCAGGTGTTATTGATTATGTTGAAGTATTATCCTATCCGCAATTAAAGGAAATAGAGGTAATTAGCGGTAGAATCATTATTGCATTAGCGATTAAGTTTACAAATGCAAGGCTAATTGATAATATAACGATTGAAGTTTAGAATTCTAATAAAACAATCGTTGATGATATAGATAAGAAATTCGATTGGGGGAGAAATATATGTTTCGTACAATGTTAAATGCTAAAATTCACCGTGCACGTGTAACAGAGGCTAATTTAAACTATGTTGGCAGTATTACAATAGATCAAGATATTATTGATGCAGTAGGTATGGTACCAAATGAAAAGGTACAAATCGTTAATAATAATAATGGCGCTCGCTTTGAAACATACATTATACCAGGTGAAAGAGGAAGCGGTGTAGTTTGTCTTAATGGTGCGGCAGCTAGACTTGTCCAAGAAGGAGATGTCGTTATCATTTTAACTTACACAATGATACCTGAAGAGAAAATTGCCTCACATCAGCCAAAAGTGGCTATCATGGATGAGCATAATAAAATTGTTGAAATTCTAGGGCAAGAACCGGCAGCTACAATTCTATAAAGAAAAAGACCTAGTTCATAATTGACTCTTTCGTAGTGGTCGTCAGGAAAGCTTACGAGAATGTCTATTATGGATAGGTCTTCTTTTATTTTTGTCATAATTCCTATCAAGTATTTTAAGCTATTCTCTTTTTTGTTTTTCTCCATTTTTGAAAAGTTATTCAAAACTCATTCAGATTAGGGTAAACTATTACAACAGGTAAAGTGTTAAATCGAAGTTTCGATTTATATCAGAAAAGCAGCTTTTTGAATCAATTGAGGTGTTTAATATGAAAGGCCAACGCTACGTTGTTATTGACTTAGAAACAACAGGAAATTCTCCTAAAAAAGGAGATAAGATCATACAAATTGCAGCAGTTGTTATTGAAAATAATCAAATTGTTGATCGTTATATGAGTTTCGTTAATCCATTACAGAATATTCCCTTATTCATAGAACAATTAACAGGGATAACGAACGAGATGGTCGAGGGTGCACCAACTTTTGATGAAATCGTACAAGATATCCATCATTTACTTAAGGACTCATATTTTATTGCACATAATGTTTATTTTGATTTGTCATTTTTACAGGAAGAATTCCTGAGATGTGGCTATCAGTTTTCCGGACCGATAATTGATACTGTAGAATTGTCTAGAATGACTTATCCAACTGAGAAAAGTTATAAACTTTCCGATCTTAGTGAAGAGTTTAATATGGATCATGAAAACCCGCATCGAGCTGATAGTGATGCAGAAGCAACAGCCATATTATTTTTACATATTATGAAAAAGTTAACTCAGTTGCCAATCATAACACTTCAACAGCTTTCAAAGCTTTCTAGGTCATTCATTAGTGATATAGAAGAAATTTTGGAACAAATCATTTCAGAAAAACTGGTTAGATTAGATCAACAAACAGGTCCTGATTTTGAAATTGTTCGGTCTTTGGCCATAAGAAAGAGAATAAAACAAAAAGATGTAATAAATTCTTCCAATATTTCAAAAGAAGAATTATTGGATTTTTTTTCAAGTAAAAGTGATGATCTGAAAAGGATTTTACCGTTATTTCATGAAAGAACCGGTCAAATTAAAATGATTGAAGAGATCATTGATTCGTTTATGACCCACCAGCATATTTTAATTGAAGCAGCAACAGGTATTGGAAAAACAATAGCTTACTTAGCTTCTGCTATTTTTTATTCTTTACAAGAAAAAAGACCTATTGTGATCAGTACGTATACAAATAACTTACAAATGCAAATAATGGAGCGGGAAATCCCAGTTTTAAAACAACTATTACCAGTATCTTTCTCCGCAACAGTACTAAAGGGACAGAGCCATTATTTATGCCTGCAAAAATTCGAGCAATCTTTAAAAGAGCTTGATGATAATTATGATTTTATTTTAACGAAGGCACAAATATTAATTTGGCTAACCGAAACGGTAAATGGAGACTTAGATGAATTAAATTTACCGTCTGGCGGTAAAACAATGTGGGAAAACCTTCATGTAGACCATTCATCCTTTTTAAATAATCCTTTTCAAGATTATTGTTTTTATCAACAAGCGAAGGAAAGTGCTTTTTCAGCAAATATCATTATTACAAACCATGCCATGCTTTTAGCAGATCTAGAACGTGATCAAAGGGTTTTACCATCGTATCAGGAAGTAATAATTGATGAAGCTCATCACTTTCATAGTGTGGCAACAGAACAGCTTGGAGTAAGATTTCATTATTTAGATCTTCACTACTTAATAAATCAACTTGGATTCACTCATTCAACGGGACTGTTAAAGAATTTTGTAAAAATCCAAAACAGACATGAATTGTCACCAACGTTTTTTAAAATCGATGAGTTACTATTGCAATTACAAGAAGAAAGTCACCAATTTTTCGCTGGGTTACATTCTTATGTATTAAAACACAAAAAAGACAATCCCTTAAATAGAGCATCCTATCGATATCTTCCTGATAAGGAGAATAACCGAACATGGAATTCTTTATTAGAATTGGCGAAAAGACTTCAATTCATGATTAAAGATATCATTCATTTAATGGAAAAAGAAAATCAAGGAATTGATGAATCCTATATGATATCAAAACCAATTAAAGAAAAGTTAGTACTGGAAGCCTTTAAACGAAGCATTTCATCGTTGTATACTTATAAAGATTATTTTGACTTTTTATTTTTTGATCAGGATTACTCGGTTGTAAGATGGATTGAAATTGATACAAAAGGCGCAAAAAATGCAGTTTCTATATATGCACAACCGATTGAAGTAAAAGAGTATTTAGCAGATCAATTTTTTTCACACATTCAAAGTGCAATCTTAACATCAGCAACGCTAACGATCAAAAACTCTTTTACATACATGCTACAAACAGTAGGACTGTCAGATTTTTACCCAAAACAGCTGCAAATTAACTCTCCTTTTAACTATAAAAAACAGGTGAAAATGTTTATCCCTAGTGATATGCCAAATGTTAATGATGTTACACTTGAAGAGTATTCAGAAGCAATTGCTGCTCATATTAGCACAGTTGCCCAGATTACGGAAGGAAAACTTCTTGTGCTGTTTACTTCCTATGAGATGTTACGAAAAACATACGGGATGTTAAAGGAAGATGTTACACTTGAAGATTATATGATTATGGGGCAAGGTACAGGAAGTGGAAGTCGCAGTAAGTTAACGAAAAATTTTCGTCAATTTGAAAAAGCTATTTTATTAGGGACAAGCAGTTTTTGGGAAGGGGTTGATTTTCCAGGTGATCATTTAAAGGCGTTAATGATTGTTCGTCTTCCATTCGCGTCACCGGATGAACCAACTGTTGCAGCTACATGTCACCATTTGGAAAGTAAGGGAATTAATTCTTTTTATCATTATTCACTTCCTGAGGCTATACTGCGTTTCAAACAAGGGTTTGGTCGATTAATTCGAAACGAAAAAGACAAGGGAATTTTGTTTATATTAGATAATAGGATTCTGACTACAAAATATGGAAAAGATTTTATAGCATCAATTCCAAAGCTTGAAAGCGAAAATAAACCTATGCACCTTTTAACACATGCTATCGACGATTGGTTAAAGTGAATCATTAAGGGGTTCTTCACCAGTATGATGGTTAGTTGAACCAATTGGACCTTTACTGGCAAGTTATTCCCCACCAAAAAACTCAAAAGCTTGAGCAAGGGTCTTACTGCCAATTAAAGAGTGGGATAAATGAAAAAAATGGCTGATACAAGTATCAGCCTAATAAAATGTGGTGTGAGTTAGGAGAAATTTATTTTCACGGTACATGTTTACACTTTATAATAAATCAATGTACAACAATGTATAGGTTGTTGTATTGTTATTGTGTCCAGAGAGATCTGACATATAAGTTACAATATTTGTGTTAGGCAGGAGGAATATGACATGGAAAGCAAAATTGAAATTGTATCTACGGTAACCGTGGATCATTCTGATGATTTATATAAAATTGTTGATTTACTAAATAGAACGTTAAAAAGGAATGATTTAATGTTTGGTCTTGCTCTTGATCAAGATGATAAATCTAAAGCTGTGTTTACAATATATCGTACATAAGGATGTAAAAACTATGGAGAGAAAAGTTGGAATATCAATATTTATCATAACCGTTTTGATCATATCCGGAATTTGGATTTTAACGTCAAGCTATTTAACAGCAAGAGAACAGTATGAAGAGGGCCATGAACAATCGAGACAATTTGCTATAAAAGAGGCAAATCTTAAAACGATTGATGAAATTAAAACATATAGCGCTGATCAAAAATATCATGTTATCACAGGTACAAACAGTGAAAACCAGAAAGTATATGCTTGGATATCTAATATTGATAAAGAAAAAAAAATTTTAGTTAAGAAACAATCTTCCGGGATAACAAAGGAAGAGGCATTAGAGACTGTGTATCAAGAGCACAATCCTGCTGAAATTATCAGCGTCCAGCTTGGTATGGATGAAGGAATTCCAATTTGGGAAGTAAAATATCAAGATGAATCAGAACGATACACCTTTGATTTTGTCAATTTTTATGACGGGAAAATTATCAAACATATGGCAATAAAAAATTCTTGAGATTTAAATTATCCGAAAGTTTCGGCTTATCCTCGTTTTATTGCGGCTCCTTACAAAAAAACGTATAATATTACGATGGAAAGTACATAAAAGAGTTATACATCGTGCTTGATGGAGGGAATAAGTGTGAAAACAACAATTGCAGAAGTTGGAAAATATGTTGGACAAGAAGTAACGATTGGAGTTTGGCTGGCTAATAAGCGCTCCAGTGGAAAAATTGCTTTCCTTCAACTTAGAGATGGTACAGGATTTATTCAAGGTGTCGTCGTAAAGGCTGAAGTAGAGGAAGAAGTATTTCAAAAAGCAAAAACAATTACTCAAGAGACATCATTATATATATCAGGTATTGTCAGAGAAGATGAGCGTTCACCATTTGGTTATGAACTAGGAATAACCGATATACAAGTAATTGCAGAATCTGTTGATTATCCTATAACACCGAAAGAGCATGGTACAGAATTTCTAATGGATCACCGTCACTTATGGCTTCGTTCAAAACGACAGCATGCTGTAATGAAAATTAGAAATGAAATCATTCGTGCGACATATGAATTTTTCAATAAAGAAGGGTTTGTAAAGGTAGATCCTCCTATCTTAACCGGCAGTGCACCTGAAGGTACTTCTGAGTTATTCCATACAAAATATTTTGATGAGGATGCATATCTTTCTCAAAGTGGACAGCTCTATATGGAAGCAGCTGCTATGGCTTTAGGTAAGGTTTTCTCATTTGGACCAACGTTTAGAGCGGAAAAATCCAAAACACGTCGTCATTTAATTGAGTTTTGGATGATTGAACCTGAAATGGCCTTTTATGAATTTGAGGATAACCTCCAGGTACAAGAAGCATATGTTTCCTTCTTAGTTCAGAATGTATTGGAAAATTGTTCTCTTGAATTAAAAACATTAGGAAGAGACATCTCAAAGTTAGAAAAAATTAAAGCTCCATTCCCTAGAATCACATATGATGATGCCATCAAATTCCTTCATGAAAAAGGGTTTACTGAAATTAAATGGGGAGATGATTTTGGGGCACCGCATGAAACAGCGATTGCAGAAAGCTTTGAGAAACCAGTGTTTATTACACACTACCCAACTAGCTTAAAACCGTTTTATATGCAGCCTGATCCAAACCGTGATGATGTTGTATTATGTGCGGATTTAATTGCACCTGAGGGCTACGGTGAAATTATTGGCGGATCTGAGAGAATACACGATGCTCAACTTCTTAAGCAGCGCATCAATGAACATAAGCTTGATGAACAAGCATATGATTGGTATCTTCAATTAAGACAATATGGTTCTGTCCCACATTCAGGATTTGGGTTAGGTCTTGAAAGAACTGTGGCTTGGCTAAGCGGTGTGGAGCATGTACGTGAAACAATTCCATTCCCGCGTTTATTAAATCGACTTTATCCATAATAATGAAAACTGACTTCTTTTTTAAGAGTCAGTTTTTTCGCTTTTATATTTCCTAAAATGGGAATAACAACCGAAGCTAATTGTATACATTGTGGAGATTTGTCATGGTATACTACCATAAGGTGAGGGGTGTTTTTATGAATAAAGAGCAATTTATTGATCTCCAAGAAACAGGGAATATATCGATTCCAGTTATCTTGTTAAATTACTATGCAAAATTAGGACTAAACGAACAAGAGCTTTTACTTTTATTACAAGTAAAAAAATTCAAAGAAAGCGGTAACCAATTTCCTACTCCAACAGAACTTTCAGAGCATATGTCCATCTCAACAGCAGAATGCACGTCCAACCTTAGAAGTTTAATACAAAAAGGTTTTTTAATGATTGAGGAAAGTCAACAAGAGTCCATTTTGTTTGAATATTACTCATTAAAGCCGCTATGGGAAAAACTATATACTTATTTAATGAATGAAAACAACCGAAAAGTCCAAGAGCAAAATAAAAAAGAAGACGAAAGCCTTTATACTATTTTTGAAAACGAATTTGGTCGTCCGTTATCTCCTTTTGAATGTGAAACTCTTTCTATTTGGATTGATCAAGAAGATTATGATCCAACTATTATTAAAGCTGCGCTAAGAGAAGCTGTTATGTCAGCAAAACTGAATTTTAGATATATAGACCGAATTCTATTTGAGTGGAAGAAAAACGGTATTCGGACGATCGATCAAGCAAGGAACCATTCAAGAAAGTTCCGCCAACATCAAGGAAATTCAAATAATAAGCCAGATCAGCAAGAGGAGTATCAAAGAAAGGTACCTTTCTATAATTGGCTTGACAATTAGAGAATTATTTTTTATTGATAGAAGGTGAAAATGATGTTAACAAAAGTACAAATCCGAGAATGTTTGGATACGATAGGTGACATGTTTCCTGATGCACATTGTGAATTAGTACATGAAAATCCTTTTGAATTAGTCATCGCTGTTGCCTTATCAGCCCAATGTACAGATGCATTGGTTAATAAAGTAACGAAAGACTTATTCAAAAAATATAAAAAACCTGAAGATTACCTAGCAGTTTCACTTGAAGAACTACAATCAGATATAAAATCAATTGGATTGTATAGAAATAAAGCGAAAAATATTCGAAAGCTATGTGAAGCATTGCTTGAACATTATAATGGTGAAGTACCAAATGATCACACAGAGTTAACAAAACTTGCTGGGGTTGGCAGAAAAACAGCGAATGTCGTCATGTCTGTTGCATTTGGTGAGCCCGCGATAGCAGTGGATACTCATGTAGAGAGAGTGAGTAAGAGACTTGGTATATGCAGGTGGAAGGACTCTGTTTTAGAAGTAGAGAAAACACTAATGAGGAAGGTACCTAAAGAAGAATGGTCAGTTACACACCACAGACTTATCTTTTTTGGTAGATATCATTGTAAGGCTCAATCGCCTAAATGTGAGGTTTGCCCATTATTACATTTATGTAGAGAGGGTCAAAAGCGAATGAAAAAGGAAAAAGCATCGAATGCAAAGTAAAAAGATGATGTGGAAAATTCCTTCTCCCTTTCATTACCCACCTTTTTATACTAATAAAGAGTATTTTCATCAACTAGATAATAAAGATATAATCCAGATCCTATCAGACGAACCTTTTTATTTTGATATGTTATTTTTTCTAGATGAAAAACTAGAATTCCATCCTTGGGAAGATCCTAAGGGTTTTGTTTCGCTTGTGTTTGATGAATGGAAAAAGGTAAAGGGAATAGCAAGAGAAACATTTAAGCAAAAAGGAAAAAATGAAAAATCGGAACGATTACTTGTCCATTGTCTTTCTCTCTTTATTATTTGTTTATTTTGGTTAAATAAATCTCCTGTAAAAGGACTTCATTCTTCTTATATGGTACTATCTAATTTGCAGAGAAAGCCTGTAAACTGCGAAGAACGACTATTATTTATTATATCTAAACCGACCCAATATCATGCGTTTATACAGCTCGAACAACTTTTTAGTGAGTGTGAAAAATTGTTTGCAAAGGCAATCGCATTAAAACAGATTTAAAGAGATTATTCGTTAGGAATAATCTTTTTTTGTGCGTAGAAATTTTAAAGGTAAAAAAGAAGAACCAATCAAGGATTGGTTCTTCAAAGCAAATGTCTTTTACCTATTGGCCTTCTTCTTGTTCTTCACCATCTTCATTACTTCCATTATTACTTCCGTTATTATTTCCGTTTGTGTTGGAAGGAGGGACCGTTGTTTCTACATCAGGTAACGTTGGTGTTTCACCACTATTTTGATCTTGGTTATCTTCGGCAGGTTGATCACCTTGGCCATCCTCTTGGTTATTATCTTCTGTATTGCCATTTTGATTGTTCCCGTTATTCCCATTGTTTCCGTTGTTACCTTCCTCGCCTGTCTGTGGCTCTTCAACAGATTCATCTTCAGGTAATTCTGGTACATCAACCTCAGGCTCTGGAACCTGTACCTTTGTCGCTGCAGCATCACTGCGATTATTTTTATCATTATCACTTACCGCGACTACTTGGTAAGAATAGATTGCTCCAGGTATAACGTCAGTAATTGTAAAACTCTTGTTCTTTGAATTGTCTACAACTTGATAAGGTCCCTCATCAATGGATTGTTTTACTTCAAATGTAACATTCTCTGTATTACTGTATTCCCAGTTTACACTGATGGAGTTTGTAACTTGATCATAATTGATCGATAAATTTGATGGTTTTTCAAGTTTTTCATATTTTTTTGATACCTTAGTTGGCTCAGATCCTTTAACAAAATACTCATACGTTATTCTGCTAGCTGGAGTGTATTTACTAGCTAAAACAGCAGGATTTGAGCCTTTTTCGATCGCTTTTTCAACAACACTGCTTGGTTGTTCAAAATCGGATTTGTCGTTACCTGCTATTTCTAAGAATACCTCTCTAAACATCGCTCTCGCCAATCGTTGGTCAGTTGAATCCAGGTATACTTTCTCACTATCTTTCGAAATATTATATCCAGTCCAAACTGCTGCTGTATAGTTTGGGTTGTATCCAACAAACCAAGCATCTTTTGCAGCTCCAGAAGGAACATTGTATTTTGCTTTGTCTTCTTCAGTAAAATTCGTTGTACCTGTTTTACCAGCTATATTTACACCGGATATTTGAACAGATTTTCCTGTGCCGTATTCCACAACAGATTTCATCATATCAGTAACCATAAACGCTGTATAATCACTCATTGCTGGTTCTGGATCTGGAGCAAGACTAATTTCTGTTCCGTCACTTAACACAATTTTCTTAACTGCATGTGGTTCATTATAAATCCCGTTGTTACCAAATGCACTGAAGGCACCAGCCATTTGAAGGGGAGAAACCCCCTTAGAAAATCCTCCAATAGCATATGGTTCATAAATTTCATCTAGCGGGATACCTAAACCTTGGGCAAATTTTTGTGCTTTTTCTAACCCGACTTCTTGAAGTGCTTTTAAAGCCGGAATATTTCTAGAATCAGCTAATGCATCTCGAATGGACATTACCCCTTTATAGCTACGATCCCAGTTATTAATAGGAGTTCCATCACTATATGTGTACGGTTCATCAACAATTTGTTTGTAAGTTGACCACTTTTCATGCTCAATAACTGGCCCATAATCTAAAACAGGCTTTATGGTTGAGCCTGGTTGGCGTCTAGTATCAGTAGCATAGTTATAGCCGCCAACTGGCTGATTTCGGCCGCCGCCAATAGCACGAATTTCTCCAGTCTTTGTATCGATTAAGGCGATTCCTGCTTGAAGTTCGTCATCAGGGAAATTTACAGCATCTCCATTTAAAACATTCTCAACAGTATCCTGTGCATCAGGATCTAGTGTTGTATAAATCTGTAATCCTGCAGATCCTGCATCAATATCTGTTTTTTCCTTTACTTCTTCAATTACTTCTTCTACAAAAGCATGGTATGGATTAGCTTTTTCACTATCTTCAATCACAGTTGATTGAACGGGAATACTTTTTGCTTCTTCTGCTTCAGCTTCTGTAATGAACCCGTGTTTTGCCATTAGTGTTAAAACAATATTACGTCGTTTTTCAGCACTTTCCGGATTTGTTCTAGGATTATAGTTATTCGGACTTTGCGGAATACCTGCAATCATTGCTGCTTCATGAAGCTCTAATTCACTTAAGTCTTTACCATAAAATGATTCCGCTGCTTGTGCCACACCATAGACATTGCCTGGAAAATAGATTTTATTTAAATACATTTCAAGTATTTCTTGCTTAGAATATTTCTGTTCCAGTTGAAACGAAAGCCATAATTCTTGCACTTTACGTGTAATGGTTTTTTCTGTTGTTAATAGAGAGTTCTTAATAACTTGCTGAGTGATTGTACTTCCACCTTCAGCTCCAAACCCTTCCTGAATATTGGCAACAAGAGCCCCGCCAAGACGTATAATGTCAACGCCATTATGATCATAAAATCGAGCATCCTCTGTAGCTAAGACAGCATTTTCGAGAACTTTAGGAATATCTTCGTATGGAACATAGGTACGCTTAACTTGCCCGAATTCGGTAATTTCCTCACCATTCATATCGTATATTTTCGATGAAAAAGAATCTTTTAGTTTTTTATCATCTAAAGGAGGTGCTCCTGCAACCATCACAGCAAATGTCACACCACCGGCCAGCATACCAACAATTCCAATTGCTAATAAACTGATAAGGATTTTTTTCCATAAGCCGGTTTTCTGCTTTGTGTTTTTCTTAGAACCTTGTTGAGCCTGATTTCTTCTTCGTTCTTCACGACTCTTATATTGTTCAGACATGTAATACCAACCTTTCATTATAGGCTTTACGCATTGCTTTCTTTGATCAGATCAATTTGTTTTAATTTAAAGATCTTTAAAAATATAGTTTATCTATAATCTTAATATAGTCAATCCTTGCTTGATATCCGGTAGGGATGATATGGCCGTTTTCGTTTAATTCTTTTATTGTTATGGATTTTCTACCGCCATTTAGCTGCCGATCCCAAAATGTTAACAGATGTTTAGAATCCAAATAATAAAATTGATTGAACGCAGATAAAATAACAAAACAAATCCCGTTTTGATTTAGGACATTTTTCATATGTTCAATTTGATGAGCATGAAAATTTTGGAGTGGAAAAGATGTTTTGTTTTTAGTTTCCTTTGCTTCAAAATCAATATATTTTCCACGATAAATACCGTTATAATCTGTTGTTGAACTCTGCTTAAAATAAGCTTCTTTTATCACTGCAGCACTTCTTCTAGGATAGTCTACATTCACAATTTGTACAGGTGTTGGTTTTTTATGTATGACAGCTACTTGATTTTCAAGATAATATTTATTCGTTTCGTTTAAATCATCTTCAAGTGACATACCTCGGTTACTGTAGGTAATAGAAGGTGGCTGTTTTTTCTTTTGTTCAACCTTTGGCTGATAAGGCTTTCCGTTAGGATAACGAAAAATCATATTTTACCTCCTCTTTAAAACTACTACCTATCATACCAAAAAAAATGAAAAAGGAATGATAAAAAAGTTTCAATTTTGTTAATGCGTACATACTTCTTCATTTGGAAACGATAAAAGTATGAGGAGTGTACATGATGAAAAATGCTAAAAAAATAGCTGAACTTGAAATTAATGAACCGTTAATACTAACTCGTATTCATCAAAAAATTGAGATCCATAATCGTGATAATATTGCGAGAACAAGTGCCTATGAAAAGTTTTATTTTAAACACCCTGAGATTAAATGGGCATTTCTAGCAAGCATGGTATCCAGAAATGCAGGTTGGAATATGACAGATCTAGAAGGTTACTGGTTTCGAAAGGCGCTTAATCAAGAAAAAAGAACCTTATTGTTTATGACATATGAACGTGCAAATTGGCTAATCTTTCAGGATGCATATCCACAATTGCTTCTTTATGAGTATTCAAAACTGTATCAAAAGTCTTTATTTAAACTTCTTTTACATTTTGATGTTTCACAATTTATGGTAGGAGAATGGGAATTCTTTTGGAAACATCAAAAACTTGATCGCTTAATGACAGCTCTTATCATTAACGAACAAAATGTTATACAGCAACCAATTATGAACCAGAACTTATATAAACGAAAGGTCTTTCATTCGGCCCCATATATACTTCAGGATTTGCTCCATTTCAGTACGGTCATTTTTCCAAGTTTGCAAGGAAAATTATTTGGATTTTCTGTAAATAACTTTCAAACCCTAACAAATCGAATTGATTTAGGCAAAAGGTTAGGGTGGCTTTTGTTTCATTCAGGCTTATATCAGCAGTTTGAGGCTTTTGCAAAAGCCGTTCCACATACAGGCTCAAGATATGATTATGAAAAATTCTTTCCCGAAAATAGAAGAAGGGAAACACCTTTATTACGGGCAGCATACCCAATCGTTTCACATTCATTAGACGGTTTAAGAGAAGATTGGTTTCATGGGCAAAGTACAAAAAAATGGTTTAAGGAAAAGAAAATACCTAGAAATTATGAGTTAACAGATTGGTTTAAACATAAACAGGACCAATTACATCTATTAACTTTGTTACAGGAATATTGGAGAAATAGATAAAGTTAATAATTAGAAAACCATTGAGTGTCGCGAATTCCTAAGTTTTTATTGTGTTACCTCCTATAATATTCCATATTTAAGTATAAAAAAGCAAGGCTAAATGCCTTGCTTTAGTGCTATTAAGTAGAAGGACGATTCGGACCATCTAATTTTTTGTCCGTAGGAATTTTTGTTTTGTCTTCTGCCATTTGTTGTTTCCCTTTAGGTTTTTTTGCCATCTATAGCACCTCCCACCATTATTTTGTGCGATCCTAGTCATTTCCATACAAGTCAAAAGTAGTTGTCGAAATATGTACATTTTCACTTTCTTTGCCGAATAGAAACTAGTTTTGTCAAGCATGGAGGGGGGAAGGATTAAACGCCGAATACATAGCGATAGAGGAGGGAGAATGATGAATAATATGATTGAAAAAAGTGTAATTGAAGAAAAATTAGCAGAGTTAGAATATGAGTTATTAAAACTAGAGATGGCTTTAGAAAACAAAGTAACTTCAACAATCACTGAGAATAAAATAATGGAAAAAGCTAATCAGATTGATCGTCAGTTAACAGCAGTTTCAAATGAATCAATTACCAACAAAGCACATCATAAACAAGATCATTATAAACAATATCAGTTCCCTATCGCTGCATCAAATGCTTAATAAAGTCAAAAAAGTGTATTATGGGAGAGAATTTGATATGATAAGCTTGAGGTGAAAAAATTGAGCTATATAAATCTGATCAAATCCTCTCAACATCTGTTAGAACTTTTACAAGAAAGCAAAGAACGATTCAAATCTTTTCAAGAAAAACCTGAAAAATCAGAAGCGTATTTTTATAATCAAGTAAAACCAAATTTTGAGATGATGAAAGATAAATCGAACGTATGGGAACAGCTTGCATTAGAATGGATAAAGAAGGAAAAACCAAAATATATCCATCCTTCTCAAATTGAATCAGCGGTGGAAAATGTAGAACAAGTTATTCTTCAATCGTTTTATAAAGACATAAATAAACAACGGTTTAATAACCTTCATCATTCTGTTGAATATTTATTAAATAATATCATGAATGAGATAGAAGAAAAGGGCGCCTCAAATTGAGTACGTCCTTTTTATGTCCATTATTATTCATCAATTTTAACACTTACTGGACGTTCGGTTTCTGTACCTACAGTTTTTATATCATAACCTACACGTTCTGTTTCTTTAGCTGCAACTTCCTGTCCGTGTTCGGGAATTGTAGGAGCATGTCCTTTTTCTTTATGATTAAAATGTTTACCTCGTGCCATTTCGTAACCTCCTTTACATGATTCTTTCCTAATATGAGCTAATGAAACGATATTCATGTATGAACAATAATAAAATAGTTTGAACTCATTTAATAACCACATTCTTACGTATCACGTAATAGGCAAATGATTCATATGATAAAGTAACTTTAATGAGTCATTGGGAGGTTATTCTCATGCAACAAGCATATCCATATTTCAATAGAAGATCACGGAGAAGACAAAATGAGTACTTCCAAACGTATCCATATTATGAACAGCAATCAGTTGGATATAACCCGCAATACATGAATCCAATGTTTTCTCAACCAGAATTTCCGTATCATCAAAACGGATTTCAACAAACATACCAATCATATCAACAACCCTATGGAGGCGGTGCTCCTTATAACGGAAATGTCGAAAATAACTTTATGAATCATCCGTACCCTACACCATATCCTAAGCCTATGCCTTATTTTAAGCAACCTCACCCTAGTGGACTTCAGAATGTCTTATCACAATTTAAAAAATCTGATGGTCAATTAGATATTAATAAAATGATGGATACAGCTGGTCAAATGATGAATGCTGTTAATCAAATGGGCGGACTATTTAAAGGAGTCACATCAATGTTTAAATAGTGTAAAGTTTTTAATAGGAAAACAAAGGGACTGTCCTGTCAAGACATTCCCTTTGTTTCCATGATTACCTGAGGTCTTTATTCGTATATTTTTTGGCAAGGAGTTCTTTTACTTCACGGTAAGATAGTCCAGATTGTGCATTTAACCTTTTAACTTCCTCTACATTTGTATTTGAGTATTGTTTTGTACTAAAATGTTGCATGAGATTCATTACCTCTTTGTTTGTCTTCCATCCGTTCTTTTCTCACCCTTAAAGCAAAATTTGCTGTTTGAAGATTGGAAATAGCGATGGAGTTTTCTGGACAAGCAAACTCGCCATTTTGATGAGACTTTAATTGATCAATGAGAACACTAATGACATCTTCAACTTGACAGCCATTAATACCTTCACGATCTATAGCCCCAGTTTGGAATTTAATATTAATGTAGTGATTGCTGTTTCTATTCATATGGACCTCCTCAGCTATATTAGCAGCTCATACACTTCATTTAGCTGATTACCTCTTATAAAATCCTGCTCATTGAATGCATATTTTATTTCATCAGGCAAAACATTGTTTAGAAATTGAATCTCATCTTCATCAAGAATCCGGACAAAATCCAATTCAGAGTGAAAATCCCCATTCGCTAATTTTGTTGTAATTCTCTTACATACAGAGCTTCTATCGTAGTTCGACAATGCTTCTCTTAAGTAACCGAGGGTAAAATCCATTATAATCATTCCTTAAAAAAATTTTCAAACGTAGCTGTATCTGAACCATTAGTTGCATAAGGGTTATCTTCTGTAATGTTATCCTTGTCCAAGTTCGTTTTAATAACGAGAGAAGGAGAAGGAGATGCCTCAGCTATTAATCGGTCATCAAGCTCTTTAAAATCAGGTAGTTTTTCACATTTCTTCGTCATTATCTTTGCACCTCCTTTTTTATTGTGTGATTTGAATCGTTTTTCTCTCACGACAATTTTTGGATTTTTTTATACGTGTAAAACAAAGTGATTGAGTCATCATAAAATAGGAGGTGATGATATTGAGAAAGAGCATACGTAAAGATCGTCAAGCGACAACTTCAGCCAGGGATTTAGCAAAAGATCCGACTCCTGAAGAAAATCCAAAGTATGGAAGTAAATCTCATAAAAATAGTTAAAGAAATAAAAAACGCCCGCTCTCATGTCGGTTATTATTTTCCAACGAGAGTCGAGCGTTTTTCATTCGGTTTCAAGTGCAACCTATTTACGAAACTTTGTTATACATTGTAGAATAATTACATAGAGTCATCCTCAAGAAAAATTTGTTTTGATTTTTTGGGAATTGTAACAAGCAAAGATCCATTTCTATATTTGGTTTTTATCTCATGCTCTTCCACCTTATAAGGTAGAACAATGGTCTTTGATAAACTATCAAGCGACGAGAAACTTCTAAATGTTGAAGAATTTTCGTTATATTCGTTAATTTCCTCGCGATTTGTAATGGAAATGGTCAGATATTGATCAAAGAGCTCAAGTTTTATTTGCTCTTTTTTTACAGGTGGAATTTGCATATCAATAACGCAAGTTTGATCCGTTTCGTAAGTATTAACATCTATTGATTTTTGCGGAAAAGAACCTTCAAACAACGAATCAAATTCATTCATAAATTGTTTAATCGGTTCTGAACGAAAAAAATGATCAACTATTTGAAAAAAATCCAAATGGTCGAATTGAGAATCAAGTTGATTGTTAGTTGGCTCATTTTTCTTTCTCATGATTACGCCTCCTTACCATGGTATGTCAGAGTATTATATGTGGAGAAAGTTTGAAATGTTATTCGATTGTAAAAAAATACCTTTTTGTAAATTTAATGTAAAGGGAGATAAATGATATGCTTAGATCGATTTTTGGAAAAAAAGAAAAAAGAACAGTTGAAGCTTTATATGCACCAATAACTGGAACTGTTATAGAACTTGAAAATGTACCAGATCCTGTGTTTTCCCAAAAATTAATGGGAGAAGGAATTGCAATACAACCTTCAGAAGGTAAAGTTGTAGCACCAATTGATGGACAAGTTATTCAGGTCTTTCATACAAAGCATGCAATTGGCTTTCGCTCGGATTTAGGAATAGAATGGCTTATTCATATTGGGCTTGAAACAGTGAATTTAAATGGTTTGGGTTTTGATGTGACCGTCAAAGAAGGACAGAGGGTAAGAGTAGGGGATCCAATAATGACATTTGATCTTAGAATGATTAGTGAAAAAGCCGCTAGTACTATTACACCAATTATTATTACTAACTCTGATATTGTGAAAAATATTGAGTACCAATCAAGTAAAAATGTGATAAAAGGATCAACACATATTGCAAATGTGCATCTTAAATAAAATACGACTTAACCGAAAGCAGATTCATTCTGCTTTTTCTTTTTGGAACGGAAATTTAGATATAGAAGTCTATTTCTAAACAATACCACTTTATTTACGAACGTTTATTCGCTAGAATAGAAAATAAAAGCTACATACTTCTAAAAGGTAGTGAAAGAAAATGGAATTTAGAAAATCATTAGAAAGCATTCTTCATGTATTAAAAACGAATCATCAATTTAATGAACAAATTGTACATTGGCATACCATTCCAGCTAAAGAGGCTGAACTTGTAAATCTTCCAATCGAAATTGATAAACGTTTAAAAAATGCACTGGAAAATAAGGGGATATCAAAGCTTTATACACATCAATTTGAAGCCTATCAGTTAGCGGAACAAGGTAAAAACTTAGTTGCTGTAACGCCTACAGCATCAGGGAAAACACTTTGCTACAATCTTCCTGTTTTACAACAGATCATAAGAGATGAAAAGAGCAGGGCACTTTATTTATTTCCTACAAAAGCATTAGCACAGGATCAAAAATCAGAGCTAAATGAAATCATTGAAGAAATGGGTGTTCAGGTTAATTCTTATACATATGACGGGGATACCTCACCAGCTATTAGGCAAAAAGTAAGAAAAGCAGGTCATATTGTCATTACAAACCCTGATATGCTCCATTCTGCTATTTTGCCTCATCATACAAAATGGGTTTCGCTTTTTGAAAATCTAAAATATATAGTCATTGACGAACTGCATATTTACAGAGGAATATTTGGAAGTCATGTTGCGAACGTTATTCGCCGGCTAAAACGAATTTGTCAATTCTATGGAAGTAACCCTCAGTTTATTTGTACGTCTGCAACGATTGCGAATCCAAAAGAATTAGCAGAAACCCTGACAGGAACGAACATGAATCTAATTTCTAAAAATGGTGCACCTGCAAGCAAGAAACATTTCATCTTTTATAATCCTCCAATCGTTAATAAGCCACTTAACATTAGAAGAAGTGCAACATTAGAGGTGAGAAGGTTAGCGGGAGAGTTCTTGAAAAATAAAATTCAAACGATCGTGTTTGCTCGTAGTCGTGTTCGAGTTGAAATTATATTAACGTACTTACAAGAATTAATAAAAAACGAGCTTACAAAAAAATCGATCCGGGGATATCGCGGAGGATACTTGCCAAAGCAACGCAGAGAAATTGAAAAAGGACTGCGAGATGGAGAAGTATTGGGAGTAGTAAGTACAAATGCACTTGAATTAGGTGTTGATATCGGAAGTCTACAAGTATGCATAATGACAGGCTACCCAGGAACAATTGCAAGTGCGTGGCAACAAGCGGGAAGAGCTGGAAGAAGACAAGGTGAGGCCGTCATTTTAATGGTCGCAAGCTCTAGTCCTCTTGACCAATACATTATTCAAAATCCTCGTTATTTCTTTGAGCAAAACCCGGAAACGGCCATCATTAACCCCGATAATTTAGTTGTACTAGTAGACCATTTAAAGTGTGCAGCATTTGAATTGCCGTTTAGGGATGGTGATACATTTGATGGGGTGGAACTAGAAGATATATTACAATTTTTGGCGGAGGAACGAGTGTTGTATCACAACAATCAAACCTATCATTGGATGAACGATTCTTTTCCAGCTCACAATATTAGTCTTCGTTCAGCCTCACAAGAAAACGTGATTATTATAGACCAATCTGATATTGCAAATGTAAAAGTGATCGGTGAAATGGACCGTTTTAGTGCTATGACTCTACTTCATGATGAAGCGATTTATTTACATCAAGGTGTACAATTTCAAGTTGAAAAACTAGATTGGGAAGAGAAGAAAGCATTTGTTAGAGAAGTAGATGTTGATTATTTTACAGATGCAAACCTAGCTGTACAATTAAAAGTACTTGAAGAGGATCTAACAGTTGAAAAAAACAATGCTGTTTTTGGTTATGGGGATGTAACGGTACAGGCAATGGCAACGATCTTCAAAAAAATAAAATTTGATACACATGAAAACATTGGTTCAGGGCCGATTCACTTACCTGAAGAGGAACTTCATACAAATTCCGCTTGGATGAGCTTACATTCCAGTATGATAGAACATTTGGGTGAAAAACGTATAGAGGAATCTTTGATAGGTGTAGCACATGTAATACAACATGTTGCACCTTTAAAGGTGATGTGTGATCCTTCTGATTTACATGTTGTCGCCCAAATAAAGGCGATTCATAATAGTAAGCCAACGATTTTCCTTTATGATCGTTATCCAGGTGGAGTAGGTCTTTCGAAAAAAATTTATGAAACAATGGAGCCTGTTCTATTGAAAGCAATGAAAATGATTGAGCAATGCCCATGCTATGCAGGCTGTCCATCATGTATTGGTGTTGAAGGCTCCTCTGAAACGATGAAAAAAGACGCTTATTTTCTTTTAAGCATTTTAAAGGATGAAGCAAATGTCATTAAAACATAAACTAAATCGATTAAAAAAACATGTCATACGAGAAGAAGCAGAGGTAATATCTGATAGCCTCCCTAAAGATCCTATAAACGAGCAATGGGAGGAGTATCAAACATCTGTTTTTTCTTATGATAGTCAATACTGTTTGGTAAGAGAGGTTGTATATCCGCTTGATTACCAGCACGGGCATTATAAATTAAGTGAATTTAAAGAAATTGTGACAAAATGGAATGAAAGTGAATTGAATCACCCGCTTTCTTCCAAACAACATTATCCCAGTGATTTGTTTTTCTTTGATACAGAAACAACAGGATTAGGTGGGGGAACAGGAAATACGATATTTTTATTAGGGCAAGCTCAGGTGCTGGATGATTGTGTGATTGTGAAACAACACCTGCTACCAAAACCGGGAAATGAAGTCGCTCTTTATCAAAGTTTTTTACAAGGAATTAATAGTAAAACCCTTGTTACGTATAATGGTAAAGCTTTTGATTGGCCACAGGTAAAGACAAGGCATACTCTAATTCGAGAGCAAGTTCCAAGTCTTCCTCCCTTTGGTCATTTTGATTTATTTCACGCAGCACGAAGACTTTGGAAAAATGAATTGGAATCAGTTAAACTTTCAAAAGTGGAAAGTGATATATTAGGAATTCATAGAGAAAATGATATCCCTGGATTTTTAGCACCGATGATCTATTTTGAATTTGTTAAACAACAAAAACCAGAAATCATAACAGGAGTATTAAAGCATAATGAAATAGATGTATTATCACTTATTACGTTGTATATTCACCTTTCAACGAAATTACTGAATATTAATAGTAAGACAACGAGCGCAGAGCACTATGAAATTGCAAGGTGGCTAGAATACATAGGTGATAATAAATCAGCACTTCATGCATACACTTCATTTGTTAAAAAAGAATCAGCACAAGAACCTAAAGCAAAATTAGCTTTATCACTCCTTTACAAAAAGCAAAAAAATTGGAAGCAAGCTGTGTTGCTTTGGCAAGAAATTTTGAGTGATTCTAATTCAAAAGAGGTATCTTTAAAAGCATTATTGGAATTAGCTAAATATTATGAACATCAGGAGAAAAATTTTATAAGAGCATTAGAGTATACTGAAATGGTATCTCAACTCATATTAGAAAGTAGCGAGTTAAATAGTTTAATAGAAAATGATGGAATAAAAAAAAGGAAAGAAAGAATTAATAGGAAATATCAAAAAAATATTACCCGGGGAAGCGCAGAAATTGAGTAATTTCGCCAATTTTTTGACAAAATCATGAATTTTTTCGAAAGGTATAAATAAGAATTGTAGGTTTATAGGGAACGATGTAAAATAAGGGACTGTAGTTATTTTTTTAAAGGGGAGAAGAATAGCAGTGTATAAAAGTGTTTTATACTTATTTTTCATCGTCATCGTGTTAACAATCGTCATTCTTACTAATTTTAAAGACAGCTTTTTTACATTTCTATAAAAATTAGGTTTTTGTATTAGTACATGTATATACCTTTCATCATAGGCTAAAAGTGTAAGACACGATAAAAAGATGAAAGGAGAATGTTACATGCATTGTAAACCAAAAGTAATGGCACCGATTGTACACCCAACAAAATGTTGTGTAAACAATACGTATTCTGAAACAATCGTACCACACATCCATCCACAGCACACAACAACTGTAAACCATGAGTTCTATAAACATCAACACTATTTCCCTCAAACACAATCTGTACAAAATGAGGTTACACATCAACACTTTAACGTGTATGGTCCAACACCAGGATTTGGACCAGGACCAGGAGCAGGTCCAGTTCCGCGACCAGGTTTCGGTCCAGGGCCATTCTTTAGATAACACAAAGGAACTGAGGAGCTGAAGTTCAGCTCCTTTCGTGTTTATTTCAGAAAGCATGACAAATTATGCCATAGGGAGTTTTTAATCCATTAGTTTGTCGACAGGTAAGGAAAAAGTATTATATTTAATAATCAACTAACATTTCCGTTATAATAAGAGAAAAAGTTCGTATAATGATATAGGTGATCGGATGAAGGTTCTAACGATTTCAGGTTATAAATCCCATGAATTAGGTATTTTTAAGAATGACGATAAAAGTGTGGATTATATTAAAAAGGCAATTGAAAAGCCTTTGCTTGGATTTTTAGATGAAGGATTAGAATGGGTGCTCATAAGTGGTCAAATGGGAGTCGAGTTATGGGCAGCAGAAGTAGTTTTTGAGCTTCAATTACACTTTCCTGAGTTAAAACTAGCCATTCTTACCCCATTTCTTAACCAAGAATCGAAATGGAATGAAAGCATCAAAGAATATTATGATTTTATTATTTCACAGGCAGATTTTGTGGACAGTATTACCAAAAGGGAGTATGAAAGTCCTTTGCAATTTAGACAAAAAAATCAATTTCTAGTAGACAAAAGTGATGGATTATTGCTTGTCTATGATGAGGAAAAAGAAGGATCTCCTAAGTTTTTATTAGAAATAGCAAAGAAAAAACAACAGGTAACATCATTTATGATCAATACAATTAATTTCTTTGATTTACAAAGTGTTGTTGAAGAAGAAACAATGAAAAACAGTGATTTTTGGTAAAAAATATACGTAATTTACTAAAAATTAAAGACAATGAAATTGACAATTCACATAATTTCTGAAAAAATATAGGGTGATGACTTCGCTATAATTGAGGTGAAAGATATGCTTTCAGATAAAATAAAATTAACTGCTAAAGAAATTTTAGAAAAAGAATTTAAAACAGGTGTTAGAGGCTACAAGCAAGAAGAGGTAGATAAATTTTTAGATCTAGTTATTAAAGACTATGAAACATTTCACCAAGAGTATGAGGACTTGCAGCAAGAAAACTTACGTTTGAAAAAGCAGTTGGATGATACATACAAAAAACAAACACCTGTTCAAACAAATACTACAAACTTTGATATTTTAAAACGATTATCAAATTTAGAGAAGCATGTGTTTGGCAGTAAACTGTACGATTGATCCACCAATTATTTCCACTTGTTTTGTGTACCATGATTAGGTATACTAATGATACTGTTTCGTTAATAACGTTCAGGTAATCGCTGCAGTCTTTAGGATTGTAGAGGAAAGTCCATGCTCGCACGGTGCTGAGATGCCCGTAGTGTTCGTGCCTAGCGAATTCATAAGCTAGGGCAGTCAAGATTGATTGGCTGACGGCAGGGAAAAAGCCTAAGTCCATTTGGATATGGCTTGACTACCTTGAAAGTGCCACAGTGACGGAGTCTTGCGAGAAATCGTAAGAGTGGAACGAGGTAAACCCCACGAGCGAGAAACCCAAATTATGGTAGGGGCACCTTCTTGGAGGAATTTGAACAAAGAGAAGGACAAAAGCATTTCTGCTTTTGTAGATAGATGATTACCACCTGAGTACGAGGCTAAGCCGCTTGTAGTACGATGGAACAAAACATGGCTTATCGAACGTTATTGAAATCAGTATCATTTGATAAAGAACAGGGGCTGATCAAATCAGCTCCTTTTTATTTGTCTAGGAAATTATAAAATTTTTGAACTGTCCAAGGCGCTTGCGCTTTTGTTCTTAGGTTATTTTGTTAGTTAGACTTGGATATTTATGAAGAAAATGGTCGAGGATATATAATGATTGACTTGAAAAAAGCTACATAAGGGTAGGGTTGGTAATGAAAAATTTAACATTAATCGCAACCTCGGCAATGGGACTAGAAGCCATAGTTGGGAAAGAAGTAAAAGATTTAGGGTATGAAGGCAAAGTTGAAAATGGAAAGGTTACTTTTGAAGGAGACGAGTTAGCGATCTGTCGTTCTAATCTTTGGCTTCGTACTGCAGATCGTATTAAAATAAAAGTCGGCGAATTTCAGGCAAACACATTTGATGAATTATTTGAAAAAACAAAGGCATTGAATTGGGGAGATTATCTTCCTGAAAATGCTGAATTTCCCGTTATCGGAAAATCGGTAAAATCGACATTAGCTAGTGTTCCTGATTGTCAAGGCATAGTCAAAAAAGCGATTGTGGAAAAATTAAAATCACACTATAATACTACAGGGTGGTTTAAAGAGGATGGACCCTTGTATCGTATTGAAGTTGCATTATTAAAAGATGTTGCAACAATTACGATTGATGCAAGTGGCGCTGGTTTACATAAACGCGGATTTCGAATTGAGCAAGGTGGTGCTCCATTAAAAGAGACATTAGCCGCTGCGCTTGTCCTTCTAACAAGATGGACTCCAGATCGACCATTTGTAGATCCTTTTTGCGGTTCTGGTACGATTCCGATTGAAGCAGCACTTATCGGTCAAAATATTGCACCTGGATTTAATCGTGAGTTTGCCTCTGAAGCCTGGGAATGGATCGGAAAAGAAAAGTGGGAGTTGGCACGACAAGAGGTTGAAGATAAAGCGAATTATGACCAACAACTAGATATTCTTGGCTCTGATATTGATCATCGAATGGTCAATATTGCGAAAGGGAATGCAGAAGAAGCAGGTTTTGGGGACATAATTTCATTTAAACAAATGCAGGTGAAAGATTTTACGACAACAAAAGAATTCGGTGTAATAGTCGGGAATCCCCCTTATGGAGAACGATTAGGAGAAAAAAGAGAAGTGGAGCAAATGTATAAGGAGATGGGGCAAGCATTTTCTAAACTAGACACCTGGAGTATTTATATGCTTACTTCTCATGAAGGATTTGAACAGTTTTATGGAAAGCCTGCAACAAAGAAACGAAAACTTTTTAATGGCTTTATTAAAACTGATTACTATCAATACTGGTCTGCCATTCGACCTCCACGAAATAAATAGAATTTGTTTAACAATAAATAATAGGATACAACAATTCAAATGTCCTTGTTATACTATTTTAAAAGGAGGTGGCTTAGTTTGTCATCATTATCAGATATTTTAGGTCCTAAGTATTTTGCTCTTGAAGCAGCACGTGTGGACGCTAGCCCAACAGAAATCATTATTACGAATGATGGAGGAAATACATATTATATTGTAACTCCTGACAACTTAACGGATGAATTAATAGATCAGGGGTTTAAAAAAGTAGAAGAGTAGGCACTACTGATAATTTCTCTTGATATACTTAATATTCAATATAGTATAGAAACCGCACTTAAAAAGAGATTCAACATAATGTTTGAGTCTCTTTTGCTTTTATGATCTAACCCTCCTAAAAAATTTATTCCTTATCGACTCTAGAGAATAAACATTCTTCAATTTGTAAATCATATAATTTATAGAAGTTAAATTTCTAAATAATGGAATAAATTTGTGATTATGGATTAAATATAATTATCCATATTATTCTCTAAAGAGGAGGGGGAGAGATTTGTACGAAAACCAGGAGTTTCACTTAATAAATAAGGCTCTACTTTCAACTAAAAAATCATTAGAGGATGCAACCGGGAGTGAATCAGAGGCCGTTCTTCAAATTGGTCAAGCTAAAGAAGATATGATTCGGGCATTATCCCACATTACATCTATTGACCATCAATTAATTTTCGAAACAATGCTCGATCAAGATAAAGATTTCAATAATGTGTAGCCATTGTTGGCTGCCTCTTTTTTTTTACTTAAAAAATAGAGTTCGATATATAGCAATTGACTTTTTACCTATACAATAAGATAATTATTATTTGCGATTAATTTGAAATTTGTAATATGGAGGTAGCGTCTATGGTGACATCACGTTTGCCTTTTACCATATCAAAGGATGAGAGCTTTTACCAAGCCTTAAGCAATTGGATTGGAGATGTGTTTTACGACATCCTTCCTGAAAAAGGGTTTGAGTTAAGAGATGAACAAATTTTTATGGCTTTTCAGCTAGAGAAAGCATTTCAGGAAAAAAAAGTCATGTTCGCAGAAGCAGGGGTTGGTACTGGAAAAACAATCGTATACTTGCTTTATGCATTATCTTATGCTAGATATACAGGTAAACCGGCAATTATTGCTTGTGCAGATGAAACATTAATAGAACAACTAGTAAAACAAGAAGGCGATATTGCTAAACTATCTAAACATCTCGATATCAGGATGGATGTTAGATTAAGTAAAACCCATAGTCAATATTTATGCTTAAACAAATTAGATGATATCATCCAGCAAACTGGAGATGAAAAATACGTAGATCTTTATCGATCACTTCCAGATTTTGTCTATGAAAAAGGCGGGATGCAGCAATTTACTGCATATGGAGATCGTAAAGAATACGGGCATCTTTCTGATGAAGAGTGGGAAAATATAGGCTGGGACCCTTTTCAGGATTGCTTTACATGTTCGCAGAGACACCGCTGCGGTTTGACATTATCTCGTGATTATTATCGAAAAGCAACAGATATCATTGTTTGCTCTCATGATTATTTTATGGAACATATTTGGACATATGAGTCTCGTAAGCGAGAAGGACAAATACCATTGCTCCCGGAATATAGCAGTGTAGTATTTGATGAAGGACATCTTTTAGAATACGCGGCTCAAAAGGCTCTAACGTATCGAGTAAAACAGAGTACCTTGCAAATATTCTTAGAAAGATTATTGCAGAATGAAATTCGTGAAGAGCTAGCCTATTTAGTTGAAGATGCACTTGTAATCAATGATATGTTTTTTGATGATCTACAAGACTGTACAAGCATTGTCGAAGGGTCTAACCGATTACGTATTGATCGTAAAGGTAAGCTTCAACAAACAGCCCAAAACTTACATTCTAAATTATCTGAGATTAGTGAAGCACTCGTTTTTGAAGGCGAATTATACACAATTGGAGAATACGAGTTGAAAATTGTTGAAGAATTCATAGACCAAATGGAATATTCTTTAACGTTATTTAATAAAAACACAAATGCAGTTAGTTGGGTAGAGGTAAAGAATAGTGATTATACATTAGTTATTATGCCTCGTAAGGTTGAGGAAGTTTTAAAAGAAAAAGTTTTCTCGAAAAAGATACCAATTGTTTTTTCATCTGCAACATTATCTGATAATAAAGCATTCGAATTTATCGCGAGTAGCTTAGGAGTTCATGATTATTTATCATTTTCAGTTGATTCTCCGTTTGATTATGAAGAGCAAATGAATATCCAAGTTTTGAAAAAGGAAAAAGCTGAGGATAAATTCGAGTTAACAATTCAAGAATTGACGAAAACTGAGGGAAGAGGATTAATTCTTTTTCGTTCATTAAATGAATTAAAGTGGTTTAAGAAAAAAGTTTCAGAAACAAGTTTTCAGTATCCTGTCCTATTTGAAGGAGATAAGGAAATCAGTTCTTTAGTGAAGGAATTCCAAGAAAATGAACATTCAGTACTTTGTGCAGTACATCTTTGGGAAGGTCTCGATATTCCAGGTCCTTCCTTATCAAATGTTGTAATTTGGACATTGCCATTTCCACCTGATGACCCTGTATTTGAAGCAAAAAAATCGGATAAACGAGACCCTTATAGAGAAGTAGACATTCCGTATATGTTACTAAGATTAAGACAGGGAATCGGAAGGTTAATTCGTACAAGTAGTGATCAAGGCTCAATCACTATTTTCTACACGGAAAAAGAACAAGATGTTTTGACAATGGTTGAATCAGTTTTGCCTGTAAAACCGTTAATAATAGAATCATGACATAGGTTCTTCCTGCTAGATAGAACATCTAGCAGGGGGAACGGGTCTTTAATATAGTCTGTTTTTATCTGTTCATTCATAGAATAAACCAATGTGAATACATACCTAAAAACATTAATATTCATTATGGGAGTGAGAAAAGTGAGTCGACTAGAAAAAGAGTTTTTAGATTACATACGAAAAATGCAAGCTTATGAAGAAGCGATTAATGTCATGTATTGGGATTTGCGAACAGGTGCACCAAAAAAAGGAGTTCAACAACGATCTGAAGTAATTGGCATGCTTTCAACAGAGGCATTTGAAATGCTGGTTTCTGATCAAATGAATGAATACCTTACAGCTTTGTCAAAAGAAGGGGTTTATGAAAACCTGAAATTGATGACGAAAAAAGCGGTTGATATTCTAAAAAAAGAGTACATCAAAAATAAGGTCATTCCAAAAGAAGAATATCGAGAATATGTAACTCTATGCTCTAAGGCTGAGTCGATCTGGGAAGAAGCAAAAGAAAAGTCAGATTTTCAACTGTTTGCTCCTTATTTACAAAAATTGGTTGATTATAATAAAAAACTAATCGATTATTGGGGTTATGAAGGAAACAAATATAATGCTCTTTTAAACGAGTATGAGCCAGGAATTACTGTAGAAACATTAGATCGAGTGTTTTCACAGGTCCGTGATCGTATTGTTCCTCTAGTAAAGAAAATTTCAGAATCTTCCATAAAGCCAAATACAGGTTTCATCTTTAAAAAATTTACTAAAGAGAATCAAAAACAGCTTAGCGAGTTTTTGTTAAAGGAACTTGGTTATGATTTTGAAGCAGGTAGATTAGATGAAACCGTACACCCATTTGAAATAACCTTAAATCGGAATGATGTAAGGGTAACAACAAAATATGATGAGTATGATTTCCGTACAGCTATTTTCGGGACAATTCATGAATGTGGTCATGCAATCTATGAGCAGAATATATCACAAGAATTAGAAGGAACGTTATTATGCAGCGGAACATCAATGGGGATTCATGAGTCACAATCTTTGTTTTATGAAAATTTTGTAGGCAGAAACAAAGGTTTTTGGCGCCGCTATTTTGAAAAGTTAAAAGCCTATTCTAAAGACCAATTTAGTGAAGTAACTCTAGATCAATTTTATGAGGCAATTAATGAATCAAAGCCTTCTCTAATTAGGATTGAAGCAGATGAATTAACATATTGCCTTCATATCATGATACGGTATGAAATTGAAAAAGCATTGTTTAACGAAGAGGTCTCTGTTGAAGAGCTTCCTCGTATTTGGAATGAGAAATATGAGGAATATTTAGGCATTATACCTTCATCTGATGCTCAAGGTGTATTACAGGATGTTCACTGGGCAGGGGGAAGCTTTGGTTATTTTCCTTCCTATGCATTAGGATATATGTATGCAGCCCAAATAAAAAAAGCTATGGTAAAGGATCTTCCTAATTTTGATGAGCTTATCGAAACAGGTCAATTTAAAGAAATAAAGGATTGGTTAGCCTATAAAATTCACCAATTCGGCAGAACTAAACAGCCGCTAGAGATCATGAAGGATGTAACAGGAGAAGAATTAAATGCTCAACATTTAGTTGAATATCTTGAAGAAAAATATAAAAAGATTTACCAATTATAGTAGTTTATCTGTTGTTTTACGAATATTCACATAACAAAATGAAATAAAGTTCGTGTTTTTTATTGAAAAACTCTTGAAATAAACGAAAATATTGTTATAATTCTAGTTAATTGCATAGCACTCATATAATCGTAGGGATATGGCCTACAAGTTTCTACCGATCAACCGTAAATTGTTCGACTATGAGTGGAGTTACTTGTTGTTTTTTATGAACTTTTTATATCCTTGGATATAAAAAAGACGACATGCTTCACTTTTAGTTGAAGCATGTCGTCTTTTTTTGTTTTGGTAGAAAATATTTAGAAAATAAAATTAAGGGATAAAACGTTAGGAGGATACTTAATGAGGCTACTAAGAGAAAAAATCGAAAATGAAGGTATAGTTCTTTCTGACGGTGTTTTAAAAGTTGATTCATTTCTTAATCATCAAATTGATCCGGTGCTTATGAAAGAAATAGGATTCGAGTTTGCTAGACGATTTAAAGCCGAAGGAATAACAAAAATTGTCACAATTGAATCTTCCGGTATTTCTCCAGCAGTGATGGCTGGATTAGAGATGGGAGTAAAAGTCGTCTTTGCTAGAAAAAGAAAATCTTTAACACTAACTGACCAATTACTAGTCTCGTCTGTTTATTCGTTCACAAAACAAGAAGAAAATAATATTGCTGTTTCTAGTCAATTTTTGAGTAAAGATGATCGGGTCCTAATCATTGACGATTTCTTAGCGAATGGTGAGGCAGCAAAGGGGCTTATCGACATTGTCAATCAATCCGGTGCAGCGGTTATGGGTATAGGAATTGTGATTGAGAAGTCTTTCCAAAAAGGAGCAAAAGAGATAATGGATTTAGGCTATAGAGTAGAATCTTTGGCGAAAATAGCTTCTTTAAAAGAAGGGCAAGTTAGTTTTGTTGAACAGCTTGAGGAGGTAACAATATGAAACAGACAGCTAAAAATATTTCATTAGGGATTCAGCATGTACTGGCTATGTATGCTGGTGCAGTAGTTGTACCATTAATTGTTGGTAGCGCAATTGGGTTATCCGGCTCTCAATTAACGTATTTAGTTGCAATTGATATTTTTATGTGTGGGATTGCAACGTTTTTACAGGTTTGGAAAAATCGCTTTTTCGGAATTGGTTTACCTGTTGTATTAGGTTGTACATTTACGGCTGTTGGCCCAATGATTGCAATTGGTAGTGAATATGGTGTTTCTTCTATTTATGGAGCTATTCTTATCTCAGGGTTAATTGTTATTTTAATCTCATCTATATTCGGAAAATTAGTGAAGTTTTTCCCTCCAGTCGTAACTGGTTCTGTTGTTACCATTATCGGGATCACGTTAATCCCTGTTGCAATGAATAACATGGCAGGTGGAGAAGGAAGCCCAGATTTTGGTTCATCTGAAAATCTGTTTTTAGCATTTGGAGTACTTATTTTAATCATTCTATTAAATCGTTTCTTTAACGGGTTTGTTCGAGCAATTTCTATTTTAATTGGCATCATTGCAGGAACGGTTGCTGCAGGCTTTCTGGGAATGGTTGATTTACAACCGGTCCAAGAGGCATCTTGGTTTAATCTAGGAAAGCCGTTTTATTTCGGAACACCTACTTTCGAATTAGCACCTATTATCACAATGACCATTGTAGCAATTGTTAGTATGGTAGAGTCTACAGGAGTGTACTTTGCTCTAGGTGATATTTGTAACAAAAAAATTACTGAAAAAGACTTGGCAAGAGGATACCGTGCTGAAGGTGTTGCTTATATGTTAGGTTCGATCTTTAACGCATTTCCATATACTGCTTTTTCCCAAAATGTAGGTCTTGTTCAAATGTCTGGAATTAAGACGAATCGAGTGATTTACATTACAGCAATCATGTTAATTGGTTTAGGGTTAGTTCCTAAAATTGCTGCATTAGCTACAATTATTCCATCCTCTGTATTAGGTGGAGCAATGGTCGCAATGTTTGGTATGGTTGTAGCCTATGGCATTAAAATGCTAGGACAAGTACAATTTGCTTCACAAGAAAATTTACTGATCGTTGCGTGCTCTGTAGGATTAGGTCTAGGTGTAACAGTTGTACCTGAAATGTTTGCAGGTCTTCCGGAATCAGTGAAAATTTTAACAAATAGCGGTATTGTGGCAGGAAGTGTAACAGCGATTGTATTGAATATTATCTTTAACATTATCCCATCTACTTCAAAACAGAAACAAACAGACAATACAGTTATTCAAAACCAAGCTTCATAATAAATGTGCTTTCTTTATATTCATTCTTAGCATATGAATATAGGGAGAGCACTTTTTTTGTTTTTTACTTATCTTCAATCAAGGATTTATGTAGAAAAACAACGAGTTTGTGCAATACTGATGAAAACTTAAAAAGGAGGCGTTAGTGATGAAGGATCATGATAAAGTTAAGTCCTTAAGCGAATATCAATTAATGAAACAATTAAAAGAGGATAAACATTATTTATTAGAAGTAGCAGACTTATCAGAGCTATCGGACCCAATACAAACTCAAAATGCAATTAATGAAAGTGAAAAGCAGCGAATTCAAACGACAGTGAAGAATATGTCTCAGTTATGTGGCTGGGTTCTATCTGACCACGTTGTGATGAGAAACGGTATAAAACTTGTATTTCATCATCCGGATGATTCAGAGAAAAAGGAGATTGTAATTCAAACGGATGAACAAAACCGGCTATTAATTACCACAGATGAGGAAGGTTTCTGTTAAGCATTACTTTTTATAGAATATTTGTCATGAAGGATAAAGGATATAAATAAAATTTAGAAAAAGTAATCGTAGGGAGAAAAGGATGAGAGTAAAAGAGCTGAAAGTTTCGAAACCACTTACAGTAGATATGTTTATCCAATTAACAAACCTGGCAAATAAGTTTGAATCGGACATTTATATAATAGGACCAAATTATAAAATTGATGCGAAGAGCTTAATGGGACTATTATCGACATTAAGAATTGAAGATGAAATTACCATTCTAACTGGTGGGGAAGATGAGGAGGAAGCAATAAAAGCTTGCATACAGTTTTTTAATTAAATATTTCGTAGATTTTATTCACCTTGTCCTTAGGTGTTGAATACTTTATAGAAACAACGATATCGAGGTCAGGTGAATGACATGAAAAAAAAGCTCATGAATTGGCTTAGTAAAAGAAAAAAGGTTCATGAAGAAAAAATGAAGAAGCTTGGAAAATGCCCTGATTGTCGTGGATATGGAGTTGTCATCGTACCTATGCACTACGCTGGAAGTAGTTTAGAGTGTTATAGATGTAATGGAACAGGAAAATATTCAGAATGGGATAAAAGTAATTTAAAGGACGGTTCCTTATAAAACCTAAACATCGGAAGGGCTTTCTTGTTGTTATACTCCCAGAAAGAAAATCGAAAACAACAAAGGCTGTCGCGATACTGCGTCAGCCTTCATTCTTCTTTTTTCCATGCATTATTTTTCTAAAAGTCGTTCTTTTTGGTCTTGGTATTCTTCTTCAGAAAGAATGTCTAAATCATAAAGCTCTTTTATTTTCTTTAGCTTGTCAAAATTGTCAACAGCAGAGTCGACTCTTTGGTTTTTTATTTCTTCAACTTTATTTTCAATCATTTCTTTCATTTCAAAAGCAATCTCTTTTTCATGTTTAGAAAACTCAATTGTTTGAACGTGCTTTTCGCTATTATTATCAATTGTTCCGCAATCTAAAATGATACTTCCATTTGAAGCAAATCCTGGTTCTTTTAAAGTAACACTCGCGATGTTTTTATATTGTAGTAATTTTACTTTATTAAATTTACCGAGAAATCCGTTTTGGATAATTTCTATACTATTTTGATACATGTAGATCGTTGTTTTGCTTCCTTTTTTAAATATATATTCTTTAAATGCTAATTCAGCCACCGTTTTTCCCCTTTTCCTTCGTTCTTACTTTTCCAAAGTGATGACACATTAATCTGATTTTATTTTACATAATTTTTATCTAAATTTCACTGCTTTTCCAATTAAAATTTCGTAACGATTATTAAAAAGTAAAAAAATTGTCTTAACAAATGTTTAAATGTAAAGCTTTAGAAGATATTAAGGAATAATAAGGAAAAATGAGGTGATCATATGGATTTTCTTCGAGGAATAGCAGAGTGGAAGCATGCAAGAGTAAAAAAAGTACGAGCTGATATGGAATCTTTAGGAAGATGTCCTAATTGTAGAGGAAGAGGCTTTACATCATCTTTCACAAGTATGTATTTACCAACCTATGATGCTATTTTTGATTGTCCAGGCTGTAATGGAAGCGGTCTATTTGATGATTGGAACGGCAACAATGTTTAGGCAAATTCAAAGGAATGGCCATATAGTTATTATGGTTGAATTTAGGTCACTAGACTAGCATAGGATCTTTCCATTTGAGTAAAAATAGATGTGCTTGAGAAAAAAGTGAGGGGGAGATCGTCAGGATGAAATGGCAAAAGCAGCTTTTATCAAAATTGCAGGAAAGATGCGGAAAAAAAATAGCACTTGCGATTGACACTTCAACTAAACAAACGAACACATTATTAATCCAGAATATTGTTAAGCTTTTTAGTGAAGTTGCCCCTAATTCACTTCTAGTGCAAGCTGATTTTAAGATCAGGAAAATCACACCAATAAAAGAAGATCAAATTACTTATTACACACACGGAAAATCGTCTTATACAGAAGTGTTAGAATGGGCAGGTCAAGAACATATTGATACCCTTTTCTATATCACAGATGTAACAGGATATTTTTATGAAGAATTAGAAGTAAATAATGAAGTATTTTGGTTAGTTCCTGATGAATTTATTCCAAAGGTCCCTTTTGGAAAAGCGATAAGAGTGGCTTGAAAGAAAAAATGATGAGGCTGGAGATGAACTTCAGCCTCAGGTTGATGTCCAGAATAAAGGAGAGTATGAGATGACGGTGGATCTGATAGAACAATTCACTGCTAAAAACGGTGAACAGGTTATTCTGAGGCCTGTTCAAAGTGAAGATGCAGAACAAATCATTCATGCAGTTGCACAAATAATTGAATCTGGAACGTATATTCAAAAAGAAGCCCCGCGCAGTCTAGAAGAAGAGCAGAGCTTTATTGATAAAATGGTACAGTTAGATAACATGTATATTGCTGCAGTAATAAATGATGAAATAGTGGGGATTGCTCGCGTTATTAGAGGAGAACTTGAAATGAAACGACATATTGGTTTATTCAGAACATGGTTAGTCAATTCAGCTCAGGGAAAAGGAATTGGCTCAAAAATTATGAGTTACACGATTAAATGGTGTCAGATCCATCAACTACATAAGTTATGTTTAACGGTGTTTGCTTCAAATGAATTGGCACATAAATTGTATGAACGATTTGGTTTTATACAAGAAGGTGTTCAAAAGGAGCAAGTGAAAATAAATGGAAGCTATGAGGATGAAATTTTAATGGCTTATTTTTTAGAGAGGAAAGAATAAGGGATTTAATCCAATTATTCCTTCTTTTAGACAAGGTATTTGCTAATAGGAATAATATATTCTTAGGGAAGAGGTTTTGGTGACATTTCCAGAATTTTCAGAGGTGAGTATTCCTAGTGAATGTTATATAATGAAAGTGCACAACAACAACTCCTTTAAAACGTTAGCTTTTCCCCATTTCAAGGGAAAGGCTTTTTTTATACAAAAATATAGAATTTGAACTTGACAACAAGCCAAGTTTTTTAAATTCTGGATAATTTTAGTTTTTTTGGTCAAAGTAACATTAATCATAATGTTACTTTTTTTAGAAATATGAGGTGAAATGACATTGGCCTATATTTTATCGGTAGGAAAATCTGTTCCTCGATATGAAACCAAACAGGAATCAACTATAGAATTTGCGAGAGAAATATTTGAGGAATCTTTTAAAGATTTTGACCGTCTTTTACCTGTATTTAAAAATGGTGAAATAGAAAAACGGCAATTTTCACAACCGATTGAATGGTATAAAAAGCAGCGTACATTTGAGGAAAAAAATGACTTATATATTAAAACCGCAGTCAAACATGGTATAGAAGCTGTGAATAATTGCCTTACAAATCAAACATTATTACGTAAACAAATTGCTTATGATGATGTTGATGCTCTCTTTTTTGTCAGTACAACAGGGTTATCAACTCCAAGTATAGATGCTAAATTGATGAATGCCTTGCCTTTTAAGGAAACAACTAAGCGAATCCCAATTTGGGGGCTGGGATGTGCTGGCGGTGCCTCAGGATTGTCTCGAGCTTATGAATATTGTAAGGCATATCCTGACGCAACGGTGCTCGTTATATCAGTAGAATTATGCAGCTTAACCTTTCAACGAGATGACAGGTCAAAAAGTAATTTAATAGGTACATCACTTTTTGCCGATGGTGTTGCATGTACTTGTGTGGTAGGAAGTAAAGTTGACTGGAAGATAAGATCTAACATAAAAGCCATTCCCAAAATACTTGATTCAAGGTCAACATTTATGCGGGATTCTGAAGATGTTATGGGATGGGATATCAAAAATAATGGACTTTATGTTATTTTTTCACGCGATATACCTTCAATTATTAAAAAATGGCTCCGTCCACAGGTGATTGATTTCTTACAAGAAAATGAAATGGATATAGACGAAATAAACCATTTTATGGCCCATCCGGGAGGAAAAAAAGTACTAGAAGCATATAAGGAGGGATTGGGCTTTACAAACAAACATTTACATATTTCAAAAGAAGTATTAATTAATCATGGGAACATGTCATCTGTAACGGTCATGTATGTTTTAGAATTATATCTTGAAAGGGAACTGGGGAAAGCTAAAGAATATGGGCTAATTGGTGCGCTCGGGCCAGGATTTAGCTCAGAAATGCTGCTTGTTCAATGGGAGGAAAGTTAAGAATGTTCTACATAATCTTTTTTTTTCTTATAGCACAAAGGATAACGGAACTGTTGATTGCAAGGAAAAATGAGCAGTTAATGATCAATAGAGGGGGAATTGAGCATGGCAAAGACCATTATCCTTATATTGTGTCATTGCATGTCCTTTTTCTAATATCCTATTTTTTGGAAGTGCAAGTTTTACAAAGAGAATTAACAGAATTATGGTATGTAATTCTCCCAATTCTATTTTTCACTCAAGTAATTAGGTATTGGGCTATATATTCATTGGGGAATTATTGGAATACGAAAATAATCATTATTCCAGGTGATGTGGTTATCTCAAGGGGGCCATACAAATTTATCAAACACCCGAATTATATGGTTGTAGCTGCTGAGATTTTATTCCTTCCATTATTATTTCATGCTTATATAACAGCTATTTTATTTACCATATTGAATGTTGTCATGATGACGATCCGGATACCAGCTGAAGAACATGCTTTACAAACATATACAAATTATGAAGATGTTTTTTCTAATAAAGCCAGATTTTTACCTGAAGAATAATACCGACAGATTTTTCGAAAAATAAAAAAAGTTATATTGAAAATGATTATCATTGATGATAGAATGAATTTATATTGAAAATCATTCTCAAAAATATGGAGGTCTACTGCGAATATGACGATGTTATTTGTCGGTTGTACCGTTGTTACGTATAGCGTGTTAATTGGTTACATATTAAAAAATATAGATACACAAAAAGCATAAAAATATATATTTATGAACTTGACATTCATTATATAAGTATTTAATAAAGTTCTTTTTCATTTTAAGCTCACAGTTAATTACTGTGGGCTTTTCATCTTTTTTCAACTTCAGAACAAAACGATAATAGATAATTTGCATATAATTCTGTAAAATGAAGGTAACAAAATGTATGTGCCAAGTGAAGGGGATTAACATGACAACTGTTGTAAAATCAAAACAATTAATGCAAACCATTATCAATCTTCATGAAAGAATACATGAAAAGGATCATGAAAATGCCAATAAGTTAGTCGAAATGGCTCATAAGCTTGACCAACAAAAGCTGTATATTGCTTTTGCAGGCCATTTTTCTGCAGGGAAATCATCCATGATCAACAAACTTTTAGAAGAGCAAATCTTACCAACAAGTCCGATTCCGACAAGTGCGAACCTTGTTTTATTAGAAAAGGGGATTGAACAAGTCACGTTATATTCTGCAGCAAAAGAGAGTATAGAGTTATCAGGTGACTATTCAATTGAACAAGTGAAAGAGTACTGTAAACAAGGCGACGATATTGAAAGGATACGGATAAAGAAGCCCTATCAGAACTTAACAGAAGATGTCGTTATTATGGATTCACCTGGTATTGATTCCACAGATGCCGCACATAAATTATCAACAGAATCAATGCTGCATCTAGCAGATGTTATTTTTTATGTAACCGACTATAACCATGTCCAATCAGAAGAGAATCTTTCATTTATTCGTGAAATGAAGGATCGAAATAAAATGATCTTTTTGATTGTGAATCAAATTGATAAACATGAAGAGAAAGAGATACGTTTTGATACTTTTAAACAAAAAATTGAAGGATCTTTTGCAGAAGTTGGATTACATCCACAAGACGTATTTTTTACAACTCTAAGAAACGACAAGCATCCATATAATGAATTAGAAAAAGTAAAAGAGTTAATCAATGTTGTAATTCATGAAAAAAATAGGTTTTTAGATCAAAATATGTCACTAGCTATTACTCAGGTTGTTGAGGAACATCTTGAAAAATATGAGGAACAAATTGACTTAACAGAACAAAACGAGAGTGAAATCCGTAAACAACTAGAGGAATATACAGTCAGAAGGAATGGTTACCTTGCTTCGATAAAGCAGGAAGAAGAAAAAATGGATCAGCTTCAAATTGATATAGAAGAGAAAGTATCGGCGATATTAAAAAGTGCCAACCTAATCCCATATGAAACGAGGGAAAAGGCAGCAGCTTTTATTGAATCCGCTGATCCTTCTTTTAAAATAGGTTTTCTTTTTTCGAAAACAAAAACGGAACAAGAGCGTGAAAAGAGAAAAAACGAATTATACGATAGTTTGTTAAAAAATACGGAAACTCAAATAGCTTGGCATTTTATTTCATTACTAAAAGAGTTTATTCAAACATATGAAATTCATGATCCAAAGCTTATACAGGAAGCTCAATCATTTTCTATTAATGTCTCACAACAAATTGTATCAGATGCAGTAAAAGCTGGTGCTTCTTATAATAATCAGTATGTTTTGACCTATTCCTCTGATGTAAGTGATTTGATAAAAAAGCATAGTAAGCTCCAAGTTATGAGCTTATTAAAAAAGATGATGGATGTGATAAACAGAGAACGTCAAGATCAAATGGCTGAAATAAAGGAGAAGGTAAATCAAGAGAATGGTAAGATTGAAAAATGCCAAGAGATTTTACGTAATTTCGATAAGTTTAGTCAATATAACAAATCATTACAAAATATTAGTAAAGGAATATCTACTAAAGAGTTAGACGAGGAAAAATGGTTAACTGAGCATCATTTATATAAAGCAACAACAAAATCTATTCAAATCCAAGAAAAGAAAGTAGACGAAGAAGAAGCTAGTGAAAGTCATTTATCAAATCAGCTTACCAATTCCCGATATCACAATCGAGATGTATTTATAAAGAGTGCAGAACAGGTTGTCAAACGGCTTGAAAATATTCAAGGATTTAAGCAATTTACTGATTCACTCGAGGGTAAGATTAACAATTTCAATAACCGATCCTTTACTGTAGCGCTATTTGGTGCGTTTAGTGCAGGAAAGTCATCTTTTGCAAATGCGTTAATAGGAGAAAGGCTCTTACCGTCTTCACCAAATCCTACAACAGCAACGATAAATAAAATTGCCCCGCCAACATTTGAAAAGGCTCATGGTTTAGTTGAAGTTAAACTGAAATCAAAAGAGATGCTAATGAAGGAAATAATCGATAGTATACCTTCATTACATAATAAGGGGATTACAATAGAAAACGTTACTGAGAACTTACAGAATTTTCAAGGGCAACATATAAATGAAGCCGACCAAATAGTGAAGTATCAAAAGGCGATATTGGATTATCAATCCCTAGCATCTGAAGGGCTAATCGTTCAAGCGGATACACACACTTTTAAGGATTTTGTCGCAAAGGAAGAAAAGGCATGTTTAGTTGAAGAGGTTATTGTTTATTTTGATTGTCCAATTACAAGAGCTGGGATAACATTAGTGGATACGCCTGGGGCGGATTCCTTGCATAAGCGACATACAGATGTAGCATTTCAGTATATTAAAAAAGCAGATGCGGTTTTATATGTGACCTATTACAATCACCCTTTCTCAAAAGGAGATCGTGAATTTTTAAGACAATTAGGAAGGGTTAAGGATTCCTTTACATTAGATAAAATGTTTTTCATTATCAATGCTGTTGATTTAGCCAAAAATGAAGAAGAAGTTAATCTGGTTAAGTCATACATTAGAGAGCAGTTCTTAAAGCATGAGATAAGAAACGTTCGACTTTTTGGGGTATCTAGTTTAAACATATTATCTAACAAAGTAGAAGAAGAAAAAGATTATCTCGACTTTCAACAACAGTTCAATACTTTTATCAAAGAGGAATTAACAAATACTACCCTTTTATCAATCAAAGAAGATTTAAAACGCTGTAAAGAAAGAATAAAATCCCTAATACATGCTGCTGAAATGAGCGGGCTTGAAAAAGAGAAAATTAGAGAAACTCTTATACAAGAGCAAATTAGTGTTAATAATGAACTAGCAAATTTAACGCCAGACCATATTGTCACATCGGTATCACAAGAAATCGAAGAGTTAATTTTTTATGTGAAGCAGCGCTTATTCTTTCGTTTCAATGACTTTTTTAAGGAAAGCTTTCACCCGAGCATTTTTCACCAAAATTCGGACATCCAACAAGCATTACAAACTTGTCTGGAAGAGTTAGTAAGAACTGTAGAATTTGAATTAATCCAAGAACTTCAAGCTACATCGTTAAGAATTGAAAAGGTTATACAGAAGACCTTAGAAAGTGAGTTTAGTCGAATCGTACAGCTCATAAAGAAAAAGTCACAAAGTGTAACATTTGCGTCAATTGAATTTTCCGAAATACAAACACCAACTATTTCTGTTGAATTTTCCGAAAGTATGATTTCAACTTTTTATCCAGCATTGAAGTTATTTAAAAATACAAAATCCTTTTTTGAACGTAATGAAAAGAAAGTAATGGCTGAGGACTTATCTAAACGATTTGATGCACCAGCATCTGTTATTTTAAATGAATATGTAAAAGAGTTTTCTGATTATTATAAGGATGCAATCGAATCCGCTCATAATATACTTTTACAAGAAGTAAAGGAACAAACAAAGGAAGGGTTTGCTGCTTTGCTTGATATCCGTCATGAAGACACTGGTCATTTAAAAACAGAGTTAGAGAACATCACAGAAGTTGTTCAATTATTAGGTGAGAATAATCATCCAAAACATTAATTTTATGATACAATTTACTGATAAAACATAAAGCGTGCAGGGGGAAAAGGCTTGGATTTAAAAGCGTATCAAGTTTGTGCAACGTGTATACATTTTGAGGCGATTCGAAAGGATAAAAAAATGATGTATTACTGCAGACGTTTAAAATATGAAACGAAGCCGACTTATTCGTTTAATTGCTGGATCCCTAAAGAACACGTCAAAAGGTTAATGGAAAAACGAGGTGGAACCACATGAGTAACGTACATGAAGCTATAACACAGCATAGTAAAAATCAGCATCAACACATTCAAACATTTTTAAAGTTAGAAGCGAAAAGAGAATCATTAATTGAAGAAGCGGTTTTTTGTTGTGTAAATTCTTTACCATTTGAAGTTGAACAAATTAATCAAGTAACATCTGAAATGAACAGGTTAGCATCAGGAGGTATTGTACCGACGCGTAAAAAAGTTACAAAGGAAATGGTACAGGAATTTGTGGAAAGAAAATATGGAAACTGATTATTCATTGGTAAGATTCTAATTCTGTTAGACATTACCAAGACCCTTTTCGGATTCAAAAAGCATCTCTGTGCAAAACTATAAATGTTTTTCTGAATTAAGGAAAGGTGAGGATATTATGGGACGTACAAAATTAGGTAATGCAAATGCACAGCGTAACAATAATAAAAAGAAAAAAAATGATTTTAATACTGAATTTGCTTCATATGCACAACATGAGGCATTAAAATTAAGTAGTAAAAATAAAGACTAATCAATAAAAACCTGTAGAGATTGTTTCTCTACAGGTTTTTTGTCTAAGCAAAAATAGAATTTACTCGAAGTACCAAGTACAACCTCCGGCGATTTATGTTATACTAGCCTTTGGTTAATGATAGGTAATAACTAAAGGACCGATTGTGAGGGTTAAAAATGAAAAAAGATCAGCATTTATTAATAGTAGATGGGATGGCATTGCTTTTCCGTTCGTTCTTTTCAACATCTGTTTATGGTCAATTTATGATTAATAGTAAAGGAACTCCGACAAACGCAGTAAATGGTTTATTAAAACATTTATTTGCTGTTATTGAATATACAAAACCAACACATGTAGTTTGCTGTTGGGACATGGGGAGTAAAACATATCGTAATGATTTATTTACCGATTATAAAGCGAATAGGCCTGAGGCCCCGATTGAACTACAGCCGCAGTTTGATTTAGCCAAAGAAGTTGTGGAAGCACTCAACATTAAAAATATCGGGATAGAAGGCTATGAAGCTGACGATTGTATTGGAACATTAACGAAGAAATTTGAAAAAGATATGAAAATATCAATTATTACAGGGGATAAGGATATTCTTCAATTATTAAATGATCAAGTGGATGTATTAATTTTACAAAAAGGAATAGGTAATTATAAGCATTACACAAAGGAATTATATGTTGAAGAATTTGCAATTGAGCCACGCATGCTCATTGATGTAAAAGCATTAATGGGAGATTCAAGTGATAACTATCCTGGTGTTAAGGGAATTGGTGAAAAGACAGCTTATAAGCTTATTTCACAATATAGATCGATAGACGAATTACTTAAAAGCCTTTCAGAGCTTACAAAAGGGCAAAAGACTAAAATTGAAAATGATTTAGACATGCTACATCTTTCAAGAAAATTAGCTGAAATTAATTGTCAAGCTCCATTAGAGTGTTTATTAGACGATTCGCTTTTATTTATAGATGAAGAAAAAGCTCTTTCCATCATAAAAGAACACGAATTACGAGGAGTCCAGTCTATGCTTAAAAATTTAATGGTTATACAAGAAGAAGCAATCTAAAGTTTATCGATATCATTTAAAACATGAATGGAAGAAAGATCATCCTCCATTCATGTTTTCTGTTACATATGAACAATTATTTTGTATTCTTTTTCTTTGCAGCATTTTCTAGTTTACTTTTAGGCTCCATTGAGAATTCTGTATCAGCTGCTAGACCTTGTGGATTGACACTTGGAGCTTTTCTACCTCGATTATTTCCTCTTTTTTCACTACTCATATGATCGCACCTCCAATTATATTATGACCTACTACCTAAAAAATACGAATAAATAAATGTGAGAAATGAAGGAAAGAGTGGAAATAAATCGAAAAGAATGATGAAAAAAGATAGAATTTGTCGACATTTTTAGATAAGATCGAATTAGTACAACATTAACAAAGGATGAATCAAAATATGTTTCGGTCGGTTAGAGAGTATGTTGATTACTTAATTGGTAAAGGATTTGTATTAGGGGAGGATGCAAACGGATTTATCGAATTTGGTCAACAGTATACAGATACAGTAGATGAAGTCGTTATTATTGCCATAGAATTGACATTAAAAATTCAAAAGGAATTTGATGGTTCTTTTTTTATATCACTTTTAGAGAATTTTAAAGCGGAGAAAATTGTTAATCGAAAACAAGCATTACTTCATATAAAATCTTTAAATTTAATATGATACCCTAAACGATATTCTATTTAATAAAGATGAGATGAAAATAATGTTCTTTATTTCATCCCATCTCGCATTTCAATTTTTACATACTATGTGTTTGTTTTATATTTTGTTTGAAAGGAAAAACCTTAGGAAGTTCGGTCATAATCATGGCCATAAAAATGAAGCAGCATCCGATGAATCCGTAAATTGACAGTCGTTCCTCTAAAACAAAATACGCTGTTAATGCAGCAAAAACCGGTTCCATTGCAAAAATGATTGCAACTCTTGCAGCTGACGTAAACTGTTGAAATTTTGTTTGAATATAAAAGGCAAGTGCAGTTGCAAAGATTGATGTGATAAACAACGCAAAAATGACGTCTTGATGTAATATTTGGTTAATTGAAATTGTTGGCTTCTCAATTAAAAAAGAACTAAGGAAGCTCAGGAAAGACACTGTGAATAATTGAATAATCGTTAAGGGCAATGCTGGGTGTTGGTCAGTGAATTTACTCGTAAACACAATGTGAAACGCGAAGCCAATTGCACATATAAAAACAAGTAGGTCTCCAAAATTTATTTGTGATAAACCTGCTAATGTTAAAAAATAAAGTCCAACAGTTCCGATGCTTGCTCCAATAAAGACAATGAGCTTTGCTTGCTCTTTTAAAAAGAAGATGGCAAGGATAGGAACAATCATTACACTTAATCCAGTAATAAATCCAGCCTTAGAAGATGTAGTATAAATAAGACCCACTGTTTGAAACGAATAGCCAATAAATAAAAAGAAACCTAAAAAAATCCCTGCTTTGATCAACTCGGTCGAAAAAAACGATCTCCCACTTTTCAAAACAAACAAAGAAAGGATAATGGCTGCCAGCAGGAATCGAATTCCATTAAATAAATTTGGTGGTAAAAATTGAATCGCATTTTGTACAACAACAAAGGTCGCTCCCCAAATAAAAGCAACAAATAATAAACTTCCATCTGCAAACATTTTTTTCATTTTAGTCACGCTCTCAATTATCTTGAATTATTGGTTAAGTATAGCATTTCTTGCAAGTTGATCTGCAACTTTGTTTTCTTTGCTAGGTATCCATTTTAAGAAGAATAAGTCAAACTGTTTAGATAACTCAAGGATTTTCTCCAACAGTGGTGAATATTGGCTGTTTTTCACAAACTGTTTTTCTACTGCTCGATCCACTAATTGTGAATCTGTTCGAAAGGAAACAACTTTATATTCATTTTGAATACAAATTTCCATTCCTTTAATCACAGCATGATATTCTGCCTCATGATTTGTCATCAATCCTAATGGAATTGAAAACTGTTCTGCTTTTCCATGTCCTTTAATAAAAACCCCAGCACCAGAACGACCAGGATCACCGGCACTTGCCCCGTCAACATATACTTCTATCAACAAATTTCCTCCTCGTCTTTAATCTTTAATTAAATAGAAATCGATGGTAAAATAGGTACCATTGGTCTGCATGATATAAATAATAATTTTATTATTGCTTAATCATTGTGATAAATCGAATATGATTATAGCATATTGATTACATTAGTTAATATAAAGATTTACTTTTGGATTACCGAATTCTTAGAAAAAAATGATTTTTTCATAATAAATTAAAATTCATGTTCAGGAGTGAACGTAGTTGAAATATCGAATCGAATGGATATATCAGACAAAAAATAAGCATCAAACTGAATTAACTTCTGATTATCTTACATTAAAAGAAACAATTATTATTTCTGAAGATATGCTACAAACCGGAAGAGCCAAGGATCTCTCTTTTACTTCGGAGGACGGTCAGACATGGAATCTTAAAGAGTTGAAGAAATTAAAAGATATTGTAAAAGATGAGCCACATGATGTTGTAGCATATTTTGATGGAGGATTTCATAAAAATACTAAGCTAGCCGGCTTTGGTGCGGTGATTTATTATACTCAAAGTGGAAACCGTCATAGAATAAGAATGAATGAAAGAGCAGATGAAATTGAGTCTAATAATGAGGCCGAGTATGCAGCATTTGATTACTTAGTTAAAGTTCTTGAAGATTATGGCATAACAAGACAAAAGATAGTATTTAGAGGTGATTCCCAAGTGGTTTTAAACCAACTATCCGGGGAATGGCCTTGTTATGAACCAGAGTTCAATATTTGGCTTGATCGAATCGAGGATAAATTAAAAAAGCTAAAAATTACTCCCAAATATGAACCTGTGTCAAGAAAGGAAAATACTGAGGCAGATAAACTAGCAACCCAAGCGTTAGAAGGTATTGAAATTAAAAGCAAAATGACAATGGATGAAGGCGTTGAGGTAGATGAGTAAAAAACAAACTTTACAAGAATTAAGTGAAATAATTGACACATACTGCTCAAATTGCTTATTAAAAAAGCATTTTAGAGAAGAGTATGGTAAAACATATGCACATACTTTTTGTATAAAAAGCTGTACAGTCGGGGAAAAGATAAAGAATGTTGGTAAAAAATTAATCTAAAAAAATCCGCCAATGCGGATTTTTTTTAAGTACTGTGAAATTGCTTTCTTATAGTTTCTTTATTTATTGCTTAGCTTCTGATAATTGATGCTGACATTGTTCAAGCAGTTGCTGTTGTTGTGTTAGAAAGTCCTGGTCAAATCCAGTTTCTGCAGTTCGATTCATTAGGTCTTTTGCATCATTGATTGCATTCTCAGCATTTTTAATTGCTTCCGGATCCATTTGCATAGTTGCTGCTCCAACCATTTTTTGTGCCGCTTTTACAGATGCTTCTAATTGTGCGATTTCATTCATTCCACTAATTAAACCTGTGTGATTGATTTGGTCCATTTTAACCACCTCCAAAGATAGTTTTTGTTTCTTATCATAAAATATTCGTTAAAAAAAACATTCCATTTTTTATATCACAATTTAAATTGTCGTGTTAAAATGAAAATAGATTAAAATTTTGTAAAAAAATAGAACGTTTATAAAACATTTTTACTAGGAATTGTCGATTATTAACATTAGGGGAGGGTGAAAGGTCTTGTCAAATGCTCCATTAGATTCATCAATTAAAGAAGCATTTCAGGAAATATATAAAGATATTGATAAATTGGTCTTTATAGCGAACAATGCAAATGTGTTCAATCATCACGAAGTTTCACGTATTGAAAAATGCATAAAGCAAAATGTAAAAGCAATTGAGTATATAATGATTAGTCAAAAGTCATTATAAAAATAGAAAAAAAGAGGTGGAAACATTCCAACCTCTTTTTGTATAAGTTTGTTTATGGTTAAATCACAGATATAAACTTGTGATTATAACTTTGTAACGTTAGCAGCTTGTGGTCCACGGTTACCTTCAACGATTTCAAAAGAAACCTCTTGACCTTCTTCTAATGATTTGTAACCTTCACCTTGAATAGCTGTGAAGTGTACGAATACATCGTCTCCACCTTCAACTTCGATGAATCCGAAACCTTTTTCGTTATTGAACCATTTTACTTTACCGTTTTGCATAGTACTTAATCCTCCTAATACTGTAGCACAGGTGGTGCTAAAAAAAATTTTATCAATTAAGAATAGGATATGTAAGGTCTAGACATGTTGTGAAATCGTAGGTTGTAACCAATATATACTCATCTTAATGATAATTTCACTATACACTAATCTAAAGATATACGTCAAGGTAAAGTAGCATATTTTAACATAACTTTCTGAAACTTTTGTTTAAATGATTTATTATAGATTCATATGTACAAGCATATAATGGCTACAACTGGGAGGGGTGGTCTCTGTGAGAAGAATTCAGGCAGATGATATCGATATTTTTGTAACGTGTCACCGGAGGATAGATCACATAAAATTTAATGAAATATGTAGTTTAATTTCACAGTTAACTGGTAGTCTTGATTGTTTTAAAAAATCTTCTGTTATATTAATTCAAGGGGATGAAGATTATTTTGTCGTCGAACGAATGAATACAGATACGTATACATTACACGTACAATATGCTATATCTAGACAAAAAGTATATAAAATTAATGAAAATCAGACAATAAGTTAAAGTAAAACTAGTTCCCTTTTTTGAAAAAAAGTTTATAATAATGGTATTACGATATGTAGCTTATATTTAGCTGCACCTAAGATGGATTTTACATATTGATCTGTCTCATTAACTTTTAAAGCTGCATTGGCTATCTTGAAGGGGGAACCAAATAATGGTAGAAAAGACTTTTACAATTACAAGTGAAGCAGGACTTCACGCAAGACCAGCAACTGCTCTAGTAAATGCAGTTAATTCATTCACTGCAGATGTAAACTTAGAAGCAAATGGTCGTACAGTGAATCTAAAATCTATTATGGGTGTAATGTCACTTGGTATTTCTAAAGGAACGCAAGTGAAAATTTCAGCAAGTGGAAGTGACGAAACAGCAGCATTAGAAGCTGTGGAAAGAGCAATCACAACTGAAGGTTTAGGAGAATAAACAAAAAAAGAGCGACATTTTTAATGTCTGCTCTTTTTTTGAATTTATCATGTGCTATTCTTCTCTCGTTTTATCTCTTTGGTCTTTATTTCGTTTATTTCCTTTACTATTGTCACCCGCTAGATGTTCCTCTGCAAACTCCATTTGATTTGCTCCGTTTTTTGGTGAGTTTTGATTACGACTTCCTTTGTTCACTTTTTTTGTCATATTAATTCCTCCTTGACAATAAAACCAATTGATTGCATGTATATTTTTTTCCTAGGAAAAAAATATATGCATCAAGGAGAGAAGTTTATAAACAGAGTAAGAAGATTAATGATGTCGATGCGGTTTTTAACTTACTCTTCGATGGAAAATTTCTTTATCTTTCCAGTTCTACTTTTCTGTTCTGTGATGGGATGAGTTTTTTATGAGAGTTTTTTGAGTGATATACCCACCCAGAAAAGGATGAAACAATTTTTAGTTCCTTATTTAACATGACAATAGCCATATAAGGATAGTGGTTATTATGTCTAAAACGGAGATCAATCCAACGAACTTCATATCCGTATGGCTGTAAGACATATAAGGCATGAACGTGCTTGGAGTTAGCAAGAAAGTGTTTTACATTACGATCCTTTAGTGATGACTGAATATAAGGGCATGATGGATCATGTTTTTTAAAATTGTGCTTCCAAGTAATTGTTTGTTTTTTGACACGACCCGTTTTATAAGAATGATCTGTCTCAATAACAAAGTCCCATTTCCAGAGGGAGATTGTAGGGATGATTGAACAGGTAGTAATTAATTCAGAACTATTTGCAATGATCGTTTTTATACGGCGGGAGACCAGATAACGTATCATAAGATAAATTGCAATTGCAAGGTAACCAATTAAAAATACATGACCAGGCGAATATTGAAAGATCCAACATGTAAAGCCTATCAAATGAACAAGAATGATAAATGGATCGAATAATGGGATAAAATTCAAAGATAACCATCTCTTTGTGAAAGGACGGCCAGCTTGAGTGCCGTACGCATTAAAAATGTCAAATAACACATGGATTATAACGGCTAAAAAAGTCCAAAAAAGCAACGGTAAAAAAGGGATCGGACGAAATAGAATGAATATGATAAATGAGATCAATATAGACCACATAAGGATGGCTGGAAGAGAGTGGGAGATTCCTCTGTGGTGCTCGGTATACATGCCATTCCCTTTTAGGATTTTGATTCCATAATCAAAATCAGGTGCATTGGAACCGATGACAGTTCCTACCATAACCGCTGATGCTAGCTCTGGATTAGTTGCTACATTTGGGTCTAAATAAGCGAGACCTGCTAATCCAAATCCCATGGTAATATGTGTACTTGTATCCATGTTTTGCCCCCAAGGTTTTTGATAAACCCATTCATCCATTTATGAAAATTAAGTCTATATAAAATATTTGGCTTATCAACAAGGGTGAAGGGAGCCTATCAAGCCTCCCTATGACAAAAAGCGGAGATTTCCTGCACAATCTTATTCTAATAGTTAACGGAGCCTGCCATTACATGTTTATCTCTAATATAAGCAGATTCTTTGATCATATCATTCACAATAATGTCAGCTGAATGAGGTATATTTAATTTCTTTATATTGCTTTTCATGTTTAGAAGTTTTTGGTCATCTATTAAAAGGTTATGAACTTCATCGCATATATCTTCTATTTGATTAATAATAATTGCAGATTGATTGTTTTCGAAAAAATGAGCATTTTCTTTCTCTTGACCAGGAACGGGTTTAAAAAGGACAACCGGGACTCCAATTGCAGTTGCTTCTGTTAATGTAATCCCACCCGGTTTGGTTATCATACATGAAGCAATTCGATAAAGCTCATCAACACGTTCTACATAATTTAAAACCTTAAATTGTTGTGGATAGTTTTTACCTAAAGAATCTAGTGATTCTTTAAGTAGCTGATTATTCCCGCATACGACTACAATTTGTAATTGCTTATTTTTTGATAAGAAGGCTTGGCATAATTCTTTTACATTCTTTAAAACACCATGAGCTCCTGCCATAATTAGCAGCGTTTTCTTGGAGGGATCTAAATCATATTTATGATAAATGGGATTTAAATCCATTTTCATTTCAAATTGTTTGCGAATTGGAATTCCTGTTACCTTTATACGATTTGGATGAATTCCTAGTTGTAATAATTTTTCTTTTACATGATTTGTAGCAACGTAGTATTTATCAATATTTTCATGAACCCATATTCTGTGTAAGCAAAAGTCTGTTAACACATTAAATGTCGGGATAACAGTTCCTGTTTTTCTTCTATATTCCGGGACGACAATCATTGGAAAGGTATTGATAATCATATCAGGTTGTTCACTTGTTACGATTTGGTGCAATCGTTTATGTCCCATTTTAAAATAAAGGTTCATCATTCGCTTATTATAAATTTTGTCGACCCCGTAATAAAATAGACGATAGAATTGTTTCCCAATTGAGAAACTCTTTAAATATAAATATTGAGTAATTTCAGAAAACACTGGAAATGATTCAGAATACAGATTACATACAATAACTTTTTTAAATCCAAGCTCCTTACATTTTTCTTCTAACGTTTTGGCAACTTGAACATGGCCATTTCCATATTTTGCAGTTAAAATTAACACCTTTGAATTTGGATTCAACATTTTCACCTCAATCTAATCAGAAACAGATCAATACACATTAAAAACAGTTCATATTCGATGGATATGAAAATATGAACTGAATTTGTCTTAAAGATTACCATATAAATGTTACTATTTTATAAAGCAATTATTAAGTATTTCTTAAGATGTAAAGTTGTTATTGTAAAAATATTGAAATTTAAAACAAACTCCTTAAAAACCTTTACTTAGAAACGTTTTAGTCCCAATTATAAGGTGTTTCTTGGTAAACATAATAATTGAGCCAGTTCACAAAAAGAAGATTTGCATGTGATCTCCAACATTGGATCGGTCTATTTTTAGGATTGTTGTTGCGGAAATAATTTTCTGGAATATCAATTTCTATCCCTTTAGCTAAGTCCCGCTCATATTCATCCTGAAGTGAAGTTAATTCATATTCAGGATGTCCTGTTAAAAAGATTTGCTTTTCATCTTTAGACATAACTAAGCATACCCCGGCTTTTTCTGAATAGGAAAGGATCTGTAACTCAGGAATTTGTTCAATTTCCTCTTTTAATACATCCGTATGTCTTGAGTGTGGAACATAGTACAAATCATCGAAACCTCTTAACAACTTTACAGTTGGATCTACAACTTCATGCTCGAAAATACCAAAGCATTTTTTTTCCAATTTATATTTATTTACGCCATAATGATGGTAAAGTCCTGCTTGTGCCCCCCAACAAATATGAAGAGTTGAGGTAACATTTGTTTTGGTCCAATCCATAATTGTTTGCATTTCCGGCCAATAGGATACTTCATCAAATTCCAAATGTTCAATAGGTGCTCCAGTAATAATCATTCCATCAAATCGTTTATGCTTGATGTGTCGGAACGTAGTATAAAATTCTTTTAAATGTTCAATAGCTGTTGTTTTTGATGTGTGAGTCTCAGGACGTAAGAAGGTAATATTTAGTTGTAAAGGTGAATTTCCTAATAACCGTAATAATTGAGTTTCGGTTTTTTCTTTTTCAGGCATAATGTTCAAAATAATAATATTTAGAGGACGTATATCCTGAGAGTAGGCTCGTTTTTCATCCATTATGAAAATATTTTCTTTTTCAAGAATTTCTTTTGCTGGTAAATGACTTGGAATATTAATTGGCATTAACATACACCCCCGAAAACATAGTTGAACTTTTTGACTATACAATAAAGAACCAGACAGTCACTGATTCTTTATTATAGAAAGTTTAGAAAAATAATTCAATTTATATATTTCAATAAATAACCATTTTATTAGATAATTATTAATTATAACGTAAATAAATGTTATTCTGAGTTATTTAATAAGTATAAAGTATGGTAAAGTAATCTTAATATTGAAAAAAAGAGTGAAAAAATTTAACTTTTGTCATCATTGGGAGGAATAATGTTCGATCCAACGGTATTCGATAATTTAAAGGTTGTTATTGAAGGATATATTTATGAAATGGATATGGATCATCAGATATCTGTAACAGATCGCAGTGACATTATCGATTTAGCAACGATGTCTCGAAAATACTCTATCTCTTTTAAAGGAATTAAGAAAAAAAGAAGAATGGCTAAGCTTCAGATTGAAATGCCACATCATGAATTGTCTGGTGAACTTCTTCAAACATTACTAAAACCAGGTTGTATTGTAAAACTCTTTTTTTTGGAAACGCAAAATTCGAAGGAATATGATGAAATTTTATATAAAAAATTGAAAAAAAGTTGGGGTGATCACCCTGTTACATTGTTCTTAACAAAAGAACTTACTGCTACCTCTTATATCTATCATCACAAATATCAGGTGGAATTTCAAACTTCTTTTGGTGAGGATGATTTAGAGGAATTAGTAAAAATCGTAGATCATGCAATTGCTTTACTTGGTTTACCATCAAAAAAATCCTGAAATAAAAGGCTGGTGATCGTATGAGTATTTATGATTTTGAAGTAGAAACAATTAAAGGGGAGAAAAAGATTCTCAAAGAATATAAGAATAAAGTTTTATTAATCGTAAACACAGCAAGCAAATGTGGTTTTACTCCACAGTACAAACAACTTCAGGAGTTATATGAAGAATTTAAAGAGCAAGGATTTGCGGTACTTGGATTTCCTTGTAATCAGTTTATGGGTCAAGAACCTGGCAACCATAATGAAATTGAACGTTTTTGTGAAATTAATTATGGTGTGACCTTTCCTTTGTTTTCAAAAATCGATGTGAATGGAGAAAATGCTCATCCGCTCTTTACTTATTTATCGATTGAAACGCCAGGACTCTTAGGAAGTAAAGCAATTAAATGGAATTTCACAAAGTTTTTAATTGATTCAAATGGTCACCCTGTTGAACGGTTTTCACCGAATACAAATCCTAAACAAATAACGCCACATATCGAGAAATTGCTAAATCAAAAATAAATAGTTGTATGTACTTAAAGGACAGTCCTTTTGAGGCATACTTATTGGATGAAAAATCAAGACTGTCCTTTACAAACACGTTTTTAACTAGAGCACTAAAAGGTATTGAATTTGATTTCCCGGAAGTGCTGTAATGTGGTGAATGCTATAGCCGATACTAATAAGCTGGGACAATGTTTCAGCACAGTTTTCTCTTGGTGGTTCAGTAGGGGCATGAAAACTTGGATACATTTGGTGAAATGTATTATTTTCGAAACAATGTAATAAAATTACATGCCGTCCTATCCATGCCTGCCCAATCATTGTTTGATGATTCCTGCCCTTCATCTGTTTTGCTCCTTTGAGTTTGATAAAATATTATATGAACCTCAGCTAGTCAAACGTTCTTCATCTTTAAGCTATGATATTAAAAGGAAAGGCAACGATCGAAATGAATCGAAAAAGTATTATTGAAAACATCAAGTGTTATGTATATAAACAGTTAGAACACGAGGGAACTGGTCATGATAAATGGCATATTGAAAGAGTAAGAAAGCTTGCAATACATATAGCTGAAAAAGAAAAAGCAAATCTCTTTATTGTCGAATTAGCTGCCCTGCTTCATGATTTAATAGATGACAAACTGAAAGATACGATTAAAATAGATCTCTATGATGTTGATGATTTATTAAAGAAGTATCATGTTGAAAAAGATGATAGAGTTAAAATATTAACGATCATCGATTCGATTAGCTTCAGAAAGAAAGTCAATTCGGATGAATTAAGCCTTGAAGGGAGAATTGTTCAAGATGCAGATCGGCTCGATGCAATAGGGGCAATCGGAATTGCTAGAACATTTTCCTATGCAGGTTCTCAAGGTCATATCATTTATGATCCAGAAAAGAAACATACAACCAATGCTATTCAGCATTTTTATGATAAGTTACTCAGGATATTAGACTTGATGAATACTGAAACAGCAATACATTTAGCTAAGGAAAGACATGTGTTTCTACAAAAATATTTAAAACAGTTTTATGCTGAGTGGGATGCTAGTTTTGAGAATGAAGGAACAAGAAAAGGTATATAATGCTTGCTCCTTCAAAAAAATTAATATGAAGGTATTTTTTTAGCTCCAAGATATCGATCCTGCCAATATGGATCGGAGAGGAGACTAATCGTGACCCCTTTCGAAGAACTAGTGTGAACAAACTCTCCGTTCCCTAAATAAATTCCAGCGTGTGATGGGCCTGGTTTATAAGTTTCAAAAAAAACAATATCACCAATGCCTACTTTTTGAACGGGCTTAGCAAAGTTCCACATTTCATTAACAGTTCTAGGGATCAAGACATTAGCCTGATTAAACACATATTGAATAAATCCACTACAGTCAAAGCCAGCAGGAGTCGTTCCTCCCCAGACATAATTGGTTCCAACAAATGATTTCGCGATAGATGTCACTGAGTTTTTTACCTTTGTATTATGAACAGTTTTTACTTTAACTGATTGTAACGTTTTCCCTTTTTTATTTCGGTTGGTTGAAATGTGAAGTTGTGTAGAAGCATCCAATTTTCCTGTAACTTCAAGATTGTTTATCTTTTGATATTCTTTAACTGCTGCTAACGTTAGAGGACCAAAAATTCCATCTAATGAACCTTTGTAATAGTTTAGAGCTTTGAGCTTTGTTTGAAAGGATGTAATTTGTTTATTTTGATCGCCGAATTTTAGGGTGATTGCAGGGGTAACTGCTACTAGCTTTGAGAAGGTTTTTTCATCAATCACTCCGTCTACTTTTAAATGATGTAATTGTTGAAACTGTTTAACCGCATTTTCTGTCTTTTTTCCAAAAATCCCATCAATGCTTCCTTGATATAACATCAGCTTCGCCAATTTTTCTTGTAATTTAGTAACAGTATGACCTGTATGCCCATATCTAAAAGTATGGGATTTAACAATCGGTGATGTAGAAATAGAATGATAATCAAAGATTTCTCCAGCTTTCACAAGAGAAGTTCCGCTAAATATTACTCCTGCAGCAACAGATGAAATGACAATTGCTTCCTTTGCAGTGCTTGATAAAGACATTCAACTCTCCCCTAACATTTGAAAATTAATAAACAAGTGTAAGAAAATGGATGATATCCCTAAAAAATACTATCGTTGACAAAATATATGCCAACCAAGCTTCCCTTCTTTTTTGAGTTGACAAGTTAAAATCCTATGAATAGCATGTGTGAACAAGGCTATGTTACAATATCATTACGAAAATAATAAAGGAGTGCCCAAAATGAAGATAAAGTCTATTGAACCTACTCCAAGTCCGAATACAATGAAGGTTCTTTTATCAGAGGAGCTTCCTTCTGGAAAAAGCAATAATTATAAAAAAGATTCAGCGGATGAGGCACCGCAAATCATAAGAGATATTCTTGCAATAGAAGGGGTTAAAGGCGTTTATCATGTTGCCGATTTTCTCGCGGTTGAAAGAAATGCAAAATATGATTGGAAAGATTTGTTAGCACAAGTTCGCCAAGCTTTTGGAGAAGAATTGACTGAAGGTGCAGCAGGTAATGAAAATAACGAAGAAGCATTTGGTGAGGTGAAAGTATTTATCCAAATGTTTAATCAAATTCCAATGCAAGTCAAATTGACAGATGGAATGACAGAGCAACGTTTCGGATTACCCGATCGATTTAAGGAAGCTGTCTTTACCGCTCAAAAATCAAAAGAAAATGTTGTTTTAGATCGCCAATGGAAAGAACATGGTGTTCGATATGGTGACCTCGAGGATATTGGGAAAGAGGTTGTAGATGAAATAAATGCTGCTTATTCTGAGAAACGTCTTGAAAATTTAGTTAAAGCTTCGGCAGAAAATAAAGAAAAGACAAAAATACAACCTCGCAAATCATATAAAGTAACGCTTGAGATGTTAGACAGTGATGATTGGACTGAAAGATTCGCTCATTTAGATCAAATGGATCCTACAGAAGAGGATATCCCTGTTTTAGAAAAAGCATTAAACGATGAAAAAGCTTCAATAAGAAGGCTTGCTACTGTTTATTTAGGAATGATTGAAAAGCCAACTGTTCTACCATTGCTATATAAAGCCTTAAAAGATAAAACGGTTACGGTAAGAAGGACAGCAGGGGATTGTCTTTCAGACATTGGTGATCCTGCAGCAATGGAAGAAATGATGAATGCTTTAAAAGACAAAAATAAATTAGTTAGATGGAGAGCAGCCATGTTTCTTTACGAAGTAGGGGATCAAAAGGCACTGCCAGCATTAAAAGAAGCTGAAAATGATCCTGAGTTTGAAGTTAGCATGCAGATCAAAATGGCAATAGAGCGTATTGAAGGCGGAGAAGAAGCTAAAGGGTCAGTTTGGAAGCAGATGACAGAAAGTCGAAAAGGGTAAATTTAATAGAACAACCAACCATTATGAGTGGTTGGTTGTTCTATTATGTTCGTATTTGCAATGAAAAAAGCGCTATAGTATTCTTAAAATACATGTAAAGGATTTGGAGGGATTAATTTATGTCAATGGCATACGAAGAATATATGAGACAAATGGTTAAACCTATGCGAGCAGAATTAACAAATGCCGGGTTTGAGGAATTGACAACTGAGGAAGAAGTAAAGCAATTTATGAAAGAAGAGAATGGAACTGTTCTTGTTGTTGTAAATTCTGTTTGCGGGTGTGCAGCTGGCCTAGCAAGACCTGCAGCTACTCAAGCTGTCCTTAATGCTGAAAAAAAGCCTAATAAGCTTGTTACAGTATTCGCAGGACAGGATAAAGAAGCAACAGCAAAGATGCGGGAATATTTTGAGGGCTATGAGCCATCTTCACCATCAATGGCCCTATTGAAAGAAGGAAAAGTCGTCCACTTTATTCCACGTCATGAAATTGAGGGGAATTCCATCGAGGCAATAATGCAAAACTTAGAAAGTTCATTTGAAAAATACTGCTAAAAGGATGCTCTTGCATCCTTTTTATTATAGATAATATAGGAGATATACATAATGATTGTAACAACGTCTGGAAGACCTGATGACAAGCTAACGCAATATGCAAGGCATATTGCTGATGTACTTGATACTTCTTTTTATAAGCGGAACAAAAGATCTGTAGCCGACATAAAAAAGGAAGTTTTGGATCATGTCATTGTAGTGGGAAAGAATCGGTTAGAATTACACTTTTTAAATGAAGATAGTCCATTGTTTTTTCATCCTAATTCAGCTGTGTTCAGGATTAAAAGATTAATGAAAGGTGAGGGAGATCCCTTTTGTGAGGCGTGCAATTTACAACCTGCTGATAAGCTTTTAGACTGCACATTAGGGCTAGGATCTGACAGTATCGTCGGGAGTTATATAGTAGGAAAACAAGGATTAGTAATGGGAATTGAAGGAAGTAAGATTATGTCTTATCTCGTTCATAATGGCCTTAAACAATGGGAAACAGGATCGACGTTAATTGACGAGGCTATGAGACGAGTTGTTGTACTTCATCAAGATCATTTAGCATACCTTAAAAGCTGTGAGGATCATTCATTTGATGTCGTATATTTTGATCCAATGTTCGAGGAAACGATTGAAGGCTCTACTGGAATTACACCTTTAAAAAACATTGCTAACTATTCGCCATTACTAGTTGAAACAATAACTGAGGCAAAACGTGTGGCCAAAAAAAGAGTTGTTTTAAAAGATCACTGGAAAAGTACAAGGTTTGAGCAATTTCAGTTTAAAGTGAAAATTCGTAAATCGGCAAAATTCCATTATGGAGTTATAGAATTATCCTAATAGCAGATGATAAGACAGTGGAGGTGTATTCATTTGGCAAAAAGAAAAGTTGACCCATCAAGAGCAGGTCTTAGCTCTCCAAACGTAGAAGGGCAAGGAACAACAGCAAATGAAACCAATGGTCGTCAGGTAGATTCTGCACGAAAAAAATCAAAAAGGTCTTAAAAGAAAGGGTGCTCTTTCATAAAGGGCACCCTATTCCTATGTATTAATCTGTAATTTCTACATAAATAAAATATGCAAGTGTAATAAACGAAAGTATGACGAACAATGTATCGTAGCTCATTTTAGATCCTCCTATTGATTATTCTTTACTATTTACCTGTATCCATTATTTTAAACGTTTTCTTACGACATTAAAAGGAGATGTTGTAATATTTTAAACACAAATTTTTTTGGAAATTTGTCATGAAATTGTTATATCTTAACATATCACTCTATGATAAGATATTCATATATTCTTAATGTTGGAGGAGCCCTGCTATGAACAAATGGTTACGTAAATCTCTTGTTATTCTCTTTTCAATTGCAACATTTGGTCTTGTTACACCACCTGCTTCATTAGCAGCAGTTCAGGATAAACCGACAGAAGATTCTGTTTCAAATTCTACCATCTCGAGTGAGGATACGAAACAAATAGCTGAAACACATTTAGATGTTAAAGAAGAGAAAGCGCTCACAAATGATGAGCTTTTGTCTAATATTCTCTTGGAAGCAGAGCAAAAGTCTTTTGTGAAATTTGGAGATAAAATTGGAAATGTTATTGAAGATGAATTTAAACAAGTAATCTTTCCTAAAATGGAAGAAGTGATTACATATTATTTAAATGTTGAAGATGATGAACTTTTTCAGCATATTGAAATATCAAAACCTTCTGGTGGAACTGGAGAAAAAATATTTCACATTTATCATTCTCAAACAGGGGAAGATTTATTACGATTTCATGTTCGCAGAGAAAATCGACCTTTAGAAGGTTACTGGTTTAATTTCCATTACCATACTTACCATGATTCTTTTCAGTCACATAAAGACTTAGGTAGTATTTACTGGGATAAAAATACTCCTCCAAATTGGATGAGCTTTCATTAATAGATTGACTAAAGTAAAGAGTATGCACATGATGCATGCTCTTTTTATTTGTTCCTTAACAAATAGTATTCGTATATCAATACATTCTAGATGAATTAAGTGAGATATGTTAATATTTTAATATAATGATATTCGTATAAAATATAGGCTCCTAATATTACCTCGAAAAAATATATATGTATTCCACAAATGTTTATTTATCAAAAGAGAGGAAGTACAACATGAGAAAGGCAATTTTTGTTCTATTCATCTTCCTTATTTGTATTCCTTTTTATCATCTTGCCAAAGCTTTCCCGGAAGGGAGGCCTCTTTCCACCTATCAATTTAAGACAACAAAGTTTACACTCACGAAACCTGTTGTAAAAGAATTGATATTATTGCCAAATTCTGACTTCCCGGAAAAAGAAGCGATCAAGATGATAAAAAATATTCAAAAAGTAGATGATGATATCTTATTGCTAGCAGCGGAGGAAAGTATACAAGTTAAATTATTTACAGGTTCCTTAACAAATATAAATGGATTAAAAGGCTTAAAAAATATAAAACCAAGAGGCTATGGGGAAAATGATCCAAACTGGGATGTTGTTCCAGGAATGAGTGAAGATCGTGTTGTTTATGCAAAAATTGGACATAGTGAATTTGGCAAAGGGCATGGTTCAATCTGTTTAGAGCTACATGAATTTGCCCATGCAATTGATCGTTATGTCTTTCATTATGTGCGTTTTGATCCGGTGTTTATTAATATTTGGAAGCAAGAGGTAGACTTCCTCTTTCCTTTCAATAACTACTTCCTACAGTTTCCTGAAGAATATTTCGCAGAAGCTTTTGCCATGTATTACTATGATAAAAATAGTAAGGATGTCCTTAGCGAAATCGCTCCTTTAACTTTTAAATATATTCAGTCATTAGAAAATAAGGCGTATGAACAGCAAAACAAATTATATGTGAATTCCCAATATTAAATGGTAAAATATACGAAGGATTACAAGTAAGGGAAGTGTAAAAATGAAGCAGTACTTAGATTTATGTAAGCATGTTCTTGAAAATGGTGTAAAAAAAGAAGACCGTACAGGTACGGGGACTATTAGTACATTCGGATATCAAATGAGATTCAATCTCCAAGATGGATTCCCGCTTATCACAACAAAAAAGCTTCATACTAAATCAATCATCCATGAGCTATTATGGTTTTTAAAAGGTGATACGAACGTAAAGTATTTACAAGAAAATGGCGTAAGAATATGGAATGAATGGGCTGATGAAAACGGTGAGTTAGGGCCTGTTTACGGACATCAGTGGAGAGCATGGCCTGCACGTGATGGTTCTACGATTGATCAAATTACAAATGTAGTAGAACAAATTAAAAACAATCCTGATTCAAGAAGGCTAATTGTTTCTGCTTGGAATGTTGCAGATGTAGACAATATGGCATTACCTCCTTGTCATTGCTTTTTTCAGTTTTACGTTGCTGAAGGAAAGCTTTCTTGTCAGTTATATCAACGCTCCGCTGACGTATTTCTAGGAGTCCCTTTTAACATTGCTTCTTATGCATTGTTAGTTCATATAATGGCTAAAGCAACCAATTTAGAGGTAGGAGAATTTGTGCATACCTTTGGAGATGTGCACATTTATACCAATCATATTGAACAGGTGAAAGAACAATTACAAAGAGAACCACGCTCATTGCCAACATTAACAATCAACCGTGATGTAACATCGATTTTTGATTTTACATTTGAAGATTTTTCAATTGAAGGTTATGATCCCCATCCTCACATAAAAGGAGTTGTTAGTGTTTGATTTCGTTAATTGTTGCAATGGATCAACATCGACTAATCGGAAAAGACAATCAATTGCCATGGCATATTCCTCAAGATTTAGCCTATTTTAAAAAAGTAACAATGAATCACAAAATTATTATGGGAAGAAAAACATTCGAATCAATTGGAAGACCTCTTCCGGGACGCGAAAATATTATTTTAACAAGGGATAAAACATATACTCAAGAAGGGTGTACGATTTTGCATTCTATTGATGAGATCATTGGAATGTCTACTCATTCGGATGAGGAATTATTCGTGATCGGTGGAGCGGAGATCTTCAAAGAAATATTACCGGTAAGTGATCGTCTATACATTACTAAAATTGATCATGTGTTTGAGGGCGATACTTATTTTCCTAATATAAATGAAACTGAATGGAAGAAGGTTTCCGTTGAAAAGGGGATTAAGGACGAGAAAAATCCTTATGATTATCAATTTGTTGTTTATGAAAAGATCAATAAAGTGGAAAAATAATTTTGAACAATGTTGGTCATTCAACACTAAGCCATTCTTTTTAACCAACAAAAACAAAAAAGCAGGACAAGCCAGTGAATCTGGTTTTGTCCTGCTTTTTGATTACTTGCTTTATTAAGGTAAAAGATAGAGTAAAACAGAAAAGTAGTGCAGAACAGTTCCTGCAAGGACAAATAGGTGCCATACTGCATGATGGTATTTGAAACCACGCCACACATAAAATATAGCTCCAATTGTGTATAAAACTCCTCCAATAACGAGAAGGATGACACCGTTTAATGGCACATTTGAGATGATATGATTCCAAGCAAAAACGATTAACCATCCCATAATGACGTACATGATTGTTGAGAAGAAAAGGAATTTTTTCACAAAAAATGATTTGAAAATTGTTCCGCCTATTGCGAGTCCCCAAACAATCCCAAATAATGTCCAGCCGACCCAACCTTTTACCGCAATAAAAAGGAATGGAGTGTATGTTCCGGCGATAAAAAAGTAAATTGCCGAATGGTCTAAAACCTCAAAGAAATCTTTCGCTTTGCCTTCAGGAAAACTGTGAACAAGGGTAGATGCTGTATATAATAGAACCATTGTAGCTCCGAACAAGGTAAAGCTTACAACATGCCAAGCTGTTCCGTGTAAAGAAGCAAAAACAATTAATATCACCAATCCCGCAATGCTTAGTAACCCACCGATACCATGTGTAATTGAATTTGCAATTTCTTCCCCTTTTGAAAAGGTATGTGTATTTGCCATTTCTTGCTCCTTTCAACTTAAAATAATGTCATTTAGAATAACTAGATTTTTTAAAGCAAAACTGTTTAAGATGATTGACGTAAAGTAAGAGATTCCTGAGGAAGCTCACCGCTATTCATACAGAAAACGATCATCCTCTTGCTGCAATCAACCATTCACGATACTAGTTATATAGCCAACTTAGATTGCAAAAACCGCATAAAATCAATCAGTTAATTTATCTATTATATCACTTGATCATATAAAATACATAACTTATCAGTATGCTATAATTAAAAACATCAGCGTTATGTATAATTTTAACACCTCTAAAGCGTTTGGTGTGTAAATATTAATGTCTTATCTAACAAGTATTTCTTAAAAAAATGTTAATTTTTATAATATTTCCTTTAAATTTTGAATATTCATGATATAATTTCAAATTAACAAGCAGTTGAAAGGACCGTGACAATGAAACAAGCTATCAATGATTTGCACAATGTTTATGTAGAAGATATTTTAAAAGCACATCATCTCCTAAAGGATGTTGTGACACATACACCGTTACAAAAAAATGAACAACTCTCTGAAAAATATCAATGTAACGTATACTTAAAGCGTGAGGATTTGCAAGTAGTTCGTTCTTTTAAAATCCGTGGAGCGTTTAATAAGATTAAGCAGCTAGATCCTGATGCTACTGTAAATGGCATTGTTTGTGCGAGTGCAGGGAACCATGCACAAGGTGTGGCATATTCGTGTAGACAATTGAAAATTCATGGTAAAATTTTTATGCCCTCTACAACTCCAAGACAAAAGGTTTCACAGGTTGAATTATTCGGAAAAGAATTTGTCGAGATTATCTTAACCGGAGATACGTTTGATGATGCGTATCAAAATGCTGTTGCTTGCAGTGAACAAGAAAAACGTACATTTATTCATCCATTTGATGATACTGAGGTCATTGCTGGTCAGGGAACTGTTGCAGTTGAGATCTTAAACGATGCCGATGTTGAAATCGATTATGTTGTTGCAAGCGTTGGCGGCGGCGGACTTATTTCAGGTATAGGAACATATTTTAATTCGATATCACCGTCAACGAAAATTATTGGTGTTGAACCAGAAGGTGCCCCAGCCTTATATCAATCAAGAGTTGAAAATAAAGTAGTGTCCCTTGATAAAATAGATAAATTTGTAGACGGTGCAGCAGTCAAGAAAGTTGGAGACAAAACGTTTTTAATTTGCAATGATGTTGTGGAAGAAGTGCTATTGGTCCCTGAAGGAAAAATTTGTACAACCATTTTAGAGCTATATAATGAAAATGCCATTGTTGCAGAACCTGCAGGTGCTTTGTCCATTTCTGCGCTTGACTTCTTACGGGATCAAATTAAAGGGAAAAATGTTGTATGTGTTGTTAGTGGCGGAAATAATGATATTGGAAGAATGCAGGAAATTAAAGAGCGTTCAATGATGTATGAAGGGTTACAGCATTATTTTATTGTTAATTTCCCACAACGTGCAGGTGCACTTCGAGAATTTCTTGATGAAGTTTTAGGTCCAAATGATGATATTAATCGTTTTGAATACACAAAGAAAAACAATAAAGATAAAGGCCCAGCGTTAGTAGGAATTGAACTAAAACAAAAAGAAGATTATGAACCACTTCTTCAACGAATGAAGAAAAAAGGATTTTTCTTTACAGAAGTTAATAAAGATAGCAATCTTTTTCATTTACTTATCTAACATTTATACACCCTAAAAAACTTTATCTTAGACAAATTTAGACAGACTTCTCTATTGGATTGGGTTATAATAAAGGAAACGGGTAAAAAAGAGGATTGATAACTTGTTATTCAAAAGCCTAGAGTTCAAGTTAATGAGTGGACAGAAGGTAAAAATTACTGATATTCCAGTATTGGAGGAAGATAACAAATACTGTTTCATGCTTCAAATCCGTTTACAAAAACTTATAACATTAATCCATGCACAAAGAAATCCAAAGACTATTTATTCTTTTAAAGATTATTTGAAAAAACTACTAAAATGGCCTGATTATGAGGCGATATTTGGTAGCAATGTTCTAAAAAACAATGCTTAGAAGAAAGGGAGCCATAAATTGGAATGGCTCCCTTTCCTATTCCAATATACTAATCATTGATTATGATGTAATTGACTGTATAATTAAAGATAGTATTTCTAGGGATGTGATGGTTTGACCAAAATAAAAATTGTAACAGATTCAACAATTGACGTTAGCAAAGAATTATTAGAAGAATACAAAGTGACGATTGTACCGTTATCGATTACAATAGATTCTAAAAATTATATTGATGGTGTTGATCTTACACCAGATGTGTTTATTGAATTGATGAGTCAATCCAAAGAGCTGCCAAAAAGCTCGCAGCCACCTGTTGGCGAATTTTTAAACATATACGATGAGTTGGGGAAAGATGGAAGTTTTATTATATCTATTCATATGACAAAGGGGTTAAGCGGAACAGTACAATCAGCTGAAGCAGCAGCCCAAATGTCTTCATCTGATGTAACAGTGATTGATTCAATGTTTATTTCAAAAGCATTAGGTTTTCAAGTCATTGAATCGGCAAAAATGGCTCAAAATGGTTCAACAAAGGAAGAAATTCTAAATAGAATTGAAGAGATTCGGAATAGCACCACATTATATGTATGTGTAGACACACTTGAGAACCTTGTAAAAGGTGGTCGAATAGGTCGAGGAAAAGCGCTTATAGGATCTCTTCTTAACATAAAGCCGATGGCTAAATTACAAGACGGTGTCTATACCCCTGTCGGAAAAGTAAGAAATCATTCACAGGCTGTAAAATATTTAGCGAAGCAATTTGCTGATGACGTAAAGGGGAAAACTGTTAAAGCAGTAGGGATTGCTCATGCAGACGCCTTTGAATTTGCGAACAGTTTAAAGAAAGCTGTAACTGAAAATAGTCCGAACAGTATAGTGGATATATCTTTTACAACCCCAATCATTTCTACCCATACAGGTAGAGGGGCAGTCGGGTTTATGTTCTATGCTGAATAAATAAAGAAATGGCGATTTTGTATGATCCTTCAAGCTATTTGAACGATCAATATGAAGTCGCTTTTTTCATGAGGGATATACCTGGCATTAGATGAAAAACATCTCCGAAGGATAGGCACTCAATAGAATTAATATTCATAGAAATATCATAAGTCATGTAATAATGCCGTCCTAATCACTGTATCAGTTTACTTTACATACGGCTAATACTTGAGGGGGTGTTTAAAATCGGTAAAAAAGTGTTGTTTTTTGGAGACTTTGGAATTGATGATATTGTTGCACTATTATTTGCTTATTATAGTAATGAAATAGATATAGTAGGGATTGTAGTGGATTATGGAAACATCTCTAAAGAAAATGCTACAATAACGGCTAGACATTTAAGAGAAATAACAGGTTTAGAAAATATCCCCATTATCGGAGGTGCTGTAAGGCCGTTAACAGGTGAGGAACCGACTTATTTTCCTGAGATCCATGGAGAATATGGCCTAGGGCCAATTACGCCTGATTTAACAGAACCAATTCCTGAATTGGAAAACTTTCATGAAATTGTTTCTGTTATCGAATCGCATCCTGATGAGATCGTGATTGTCAGTGTTGGGAGATTAACTTCCCTAGCCACTGCAGTTGTCCTCTACCCCACTCTTCTCGCACAAGTTAAAGAGTTTTTTATTATGGGGGGAGCATTTCTGTACCCTGGAAATGCTACACCTATTGCAGAAGCAAATTTTTATAGTGATCACTTTGCAGCGAATTTAGTTTTAAGCAAAGCACAGAAATCTAAAATTTTTCCTCTAAACGTTACGAGTTATGCAATAATTCCTGACAATTTTATTGATGATTTAGATAAACATTTTAAAAGAAATGGTGATCGAGCAGGGATGTTGTTAAAGCCCATGATCGAATACTATACAAAATGGTATCAAAAAAGGGATCCTTCTATTACCGGAGGGCCCTTACATGATTTGTTAACAATTTGGGCTGTAGCAAATAGTCATCACTTTGAGTTTCTTGAAAAACCAGTCAAAGTTAGTACAGAGAGTGATGATGCACGCGGTCAGAGTATAGGCGACTTTAGACCTTTTAAAGAGCTTGCTGATTATCCTACTCACTTTATAGCAAGTAAATTTAATCGAGCATTTTTTTTAGAAGATATTTATTATACTTTTAAACAAGTAAAAAGGTAATAGGCAGGTCATAAAATCTTCACACTATTTAACTTTAACTTTCTAGACAACTTTGGTAAAATCTTTTTGTTAAAGAGAAAGTAGGGTGAAGACATACATGTCCAAACAAAAGAATTTCTTAGTTTTCATAATAGGTTCTTTCTTATTGGTTTTAACTGCGTGCGGAAATCAATCTCCAATTAAAGATCCATTAAATTATGAAGTACAATCATTTAGTTATTTGAATCAGGAAAATGAGTCTGTTTCATTGGATGAGCTTAAGGGGACAGTATGGGTAACAAATTTTATCTTTACAAATTGTGAAACAGTATGTCCTCCAATGACAGCTCATATGAGTGAATTGCAAAAGAGGATGAATAATGAAGGGGTAAACGCTAGGATTATATCCTTTAGTGTAGATCCTGAGAATGATACTCCTGAAAAAATCAAGGAGTTCACAGCACCTTATTCTATCTCATTTGATAATTGGGATTTCCTAACAGGTTATTCACAGCAGGAGATAGAAGAATTTGCAAGAAAAAGTTTTAAAACTATTGTTCAAAAGCCTAAAAACAATGATCAAGTCATCCATGGTACTTCTTTTTATTTAATTGACCAAAATGGTGTTGTCATGAAGGACTATAATGGAGTGGAAAATCCCCCATATGAACAAATTATTAAAGATATTAAAGCGTTACAGTCAAAAAATTGATTCATAAAGGTCAGGTCTCACATAAAACACACAAATATAACACTTTATTTAAAAGCTGTTAGCTGTAAATTGTGTTCGTGATATCTGACCTTTCCTATTTAAGGAAATTGATAAGATTCTGATCATTTTTTGATGATGTGAAAAGTATTTTCCGGACATAAATACTCAGTCTAAAACGAAATACATATCCATGTTATAATAGGTTTTTAGACTTGATGACAGGGTGATTTTATGATTCGAAAAATAATTACCATTAGTATATTAAGCTTATTCATGACAGGATGTATGTCTGAATCAATGTCAAAGCTTGAAACTAAGCCAGTTTCTCTTACACAAAAAGAGGAGCCATCAGAAGAGTTTATCCCAAAAACAGTGAAACTTGTTGCTCTAGGGGATTCCTTAACAAAAGGAATTGGTGATGAATCAGAACAAGGTGGATATGTTGGAAGAGTAACAGATATGCTTGAACAAGAGGAAGAAATCAAAGAGGTACAGGTTGAGAACTTTGGAATTAAAGGTCATAAAACGACGAACCTGCAACAAAGATTAAAAGAAGAGGAAGTTGTCCAAGCACTGAAGGAAGCGGATATAATTATCATGACGATTGGTGGTAATGACATTATGAATGTAGTTCGTCAAAATATCTTCTCCTTAGACTTTGAACCTTTTCGTAATGAACAAGCAGACTTTGAAAGAAGACTAAATGATATTTTCACAACAATTCGTAGTCTTAATTCAAGTGCCCCGATCATTTTCGTAGGACTCTACAATCCGTTTAAATTTATGTTGCCGAATTTGACTGAAATTGATCAAATAATTGACGAATGGAATAATGCATCAAAACAGATGATAACTAGTGACGAAAACGGGGTATTTGTTCCTGTAGATGATATATTCTCATCTCAAATGGACCATAGGCTGCTTTATAAAGATGAGTTTCATCCAAATAAGAGCGGGTATACTTTAATGGCAGACAGAATTTATCAAACTATGACAGATGCAGACATTACCATGAAGTTTGTTGGAAGAAATGAGTGATTTGATGAAAAAATGGAAGACGTTATTTCTTGTTCTTGCTGGTATTAATTTAATCTTTTTAATTCTCGTTGTATCCTTTTTATTTATGCCAGTTGACCAACCTCAACCAAGAGAAAAAGGAACAACTCAACAAGTAGATGGAAAAGAAACAATTCCTTTTCTAATTCGTACTGAAAAAAGCACGTTAACGAAATTAGTCAATCATTATTTGGAGAATGAAACAGACCAAGAAAACTTAAAGTATTATGTAAACCTAGAGGATAAAGTGAATGTTTATGGAGTGATTAAGGCATTTAACAAAGATGTTGACATGAAGCTAGTTCTTGAACCAAAAGTGAAAGATGATGGAAATGTTCAATTGCTTGTGAATGAATTATCGATCGGCCAACTAAAGCTTCCTGTATCTTATGTATTAAAGTACATGAACACTTACTATGATCTTCCTGAGTATGTTGTTATTGATTCAAAAGAAAATCTTATTGACATTCATTTAGATCAATTAACATTTAAAAATGGATTAAGCGCCAGAGCAGAGACATTCAATCTTGTGGAAGATGATATTACATTTACATTAAATGTTCCATTACCTTAAGGTCTAACCAATGTTAGGCCTTTGTTTTACTATAATGAAGTTTAAAAATTCTTATAGATGATCTTATTAGGAAAATTAATGCTTTCGGCATTAGAACTAAATACAAATGCAAGGTAAAAAATGGTACAAATTACCCTGCAGGGTTAGGCTAGAATGATCATGCTAAAACATGTATAATTAAAGGATGCTATGTCGAAAAAATGAAGGTCGTACTTTTATAGATTGTTAGAATATAAGTCTCTACACGAGGCTCTGTTCCCTTATCTATTTAGAGAGGAGGAGCGTAATGTTCTGTATAAATTGTGGAGCAAATATTGCAGAAAAGACAGCAAATTATTGTTCGAATTGTGGTAAAAGATTAGAAGAACAATTTCATCCGGCATCTTATAAAAAAAAGAAAATGCTTGTTTACTTAACCCCTTTATTAAGTTTACTACTTGTTTCCTCTGGGCTTATTTTGACGTATACATATGAGTCAAAGGTAAATGCTACTGTTCTAAATTTTCAAGAAAAAGCTGAAAAAGCCGCTTTAGCTGGTGAATATAAAAAAGCACTATCCTATATTGAGTCTGGCCTTTCATATCGAAAAGATTATCAAGTGTTAGCAAAAGAAAAAGAAATTGTTGAATCAATTATAGATTTAGACGAAGATCTGAATGATGTTGAACAAAAAATAATGAACGAACGTTTTGATGTTGCTCAACAGGACATCAACACAATAAAAAAACAAATTGATACATCAAGCTCACCACTGTTTGTGAAACTGTCCTATGAAATTGATCAGGTGGAAACTAGTGTGAAGGTTGGTGCTATGAAAGAAGAAATAAATCAACTGTCATCTATAGATGAACTAGCAGATAAACTATCTACTCTCTATTCGATGGAAATTCAAGAAGCTTCAGAAATAAAACAACAAATTTATATGAAAATGGTGAGTATAAGCGAATCAGAAGCAGAAAAAAATCTT
>Ga0180220_1000104_pt1 | contig 152230 bp, 143 predicted proteins | sample eDN5th37CBELigBY_FD_151335 | JGI IMG/M metagenome (GOLD analysis project Ga0180220, IMG submission 151335) | Enriched backyard soil microbial communities from Emeryville, California, USA - eDNA 5th pass 37_C BE-Lig BY (version 2) (version 2) | ecosystem: Environmental > Terrestrial > Soil >... | reverse complement strand
CGACTGCTTGACATAAGTAAATACCTACCAAACTGAAAATATAGCTCTATTAGCCCATTATCCTCCAAACCCTTTTTTACTCGTTCTATTCTTTCTGGTGTCGACAAGCATTCTAGATTTTTATTCTGATCTCTAGGCCCTCCGTACCATACGGAATCTTCATTTAATTGAATACGTTCAATACCCGTATTCCCGTAAACCATTCCACCAAGACGGCCGTTTCCTATTGGTAGTGCTTCATTCCATTCATTTGCGGGTTTTTTAAACCAGATTCGATTCTGATTCAAATGATCTCGCCCCTCTCACTATCAACCTATCTTTCTACGGTCTTCTATGTGCACATTTGACATTTGATAGGATCCTTTATTAGACTAACACGTCTCTTCTGTTTTCAATTTTGTATAAAAAGTCTTTGCTTCTTTTAATGGTCTAACAGGTATTCCAGCTAACTTATGCAACTGCTTTCGAATTAAAGTAGCTTGAGTGCTTGCATTCATATCTCCCTCAAAAAGTCCCTTGCTTAAATGGACAGGCTCAGGCATATCAGGATAGGATTCCCCTTTTTTCACTTGGGCTACATTTGGTGCGGATGGTGAATTCTCAATTTCCCGTGAAAATCCTCCATCCTCTCGCTTTAATTTTTTTATATTTTCTACGGTAATACTTATTATTTCTGTTAATTCCTGTTGAGGGATGGTTCTATTCATATAAGAAAGAAGATCGATTGGATTCCGAATGTAACACATATCCTTTGCTTCTTCTGTTCGTAAACAGGTTAGGATGCTTCTATAAATACGATCTGTGTTTGGCATTGGAATATCAAACCGGTGATAAAAGGTATGCAGCTTAAACGTCCCTGATATACGAACGTATAAACTCCCTTCACCCCAGAGTCCTGTTTCCGGGTCTTGTATGCTTTCTAAAAAACGTAATGCCTCATTTAGAAAAGGGGCCTGTTCTTCCTCTTTCATTTGCCCTATATAAACACAAGAAGTGGCTAATAAATCACAGCCCCTCCAACTATTGCTTAAATCAATACTTCTCCATTTTTTCAAATATTCTTCTGGTGATTTCACATACTCCGGTGCAGCTTTAGCCTCTAGAGGAAGCTGATACAAAGGTTGACTACCAAGCTTGTGAAGAGCACCCACTGAGTAACTGATGGCTCTATGAACCATCACTTCATCTTTTTTCATAGCAGGATGTTGATCATAAAAGTACCCTGTATTGGAATCTTGTTTGTTTTGAAAAAAATCGATCATCTGCTTTCTCATTTTTTCAGGCATATCTTTTACTAAATCATTTCGATCTAAAATGTTTAAGGCTTGGGCTGAAGACTCAATGTCAGGTGTATAATTGTCATCGCGGATTGAACTTTTGGCATAGTAAAATCCGCCAGTTTCTTCATCGTACTGACCTGCAAGCCAATCAAAAAAGCCTTCGAATACACATTCTAATTTTGACATTAATTCCTCATTACTTGTATTCATTACTTCACCTTCTCTCATCAATTAATAACTATTCTTTCATTGATCCTAACAAAGCACCCTTAGCAAAATGCTTCTGCAGGAATGGATAAACAAGAAGCACAGGTATTGTCGCTACAACAATGACAGCCATCTTAACCGTCTGTTCAGGTGGTGGAACATCTGTATAATTCGCTCCATCATAGTTCATACCACCGGCCAATACAACAATCTGACGCAGCAGCACCTGAATAGGCCATTTTGAAGCATCATTTAAATACAGAATGGCATGCATATACGTATTCCAGTATGTCACTGCGTAAAATAATGAGATCGTCGCTAAAACAGGCATTGAACAAGGGAGTACGATACGGAAGAGAATCCCGAAATCATTACATCCATCAATTTTCGCAGATTCCTCCAACCCATCAGGCAACCCCTGAAAGAAGCTTTTAAGAATAATCATGTTAAAAGCATTAATGGATACAGGGATAATCAACGATAAATAAGAATCGAGTAAGCCTGTTTCCTTCACAACTAAGAACATTGGGATCATCCCGCCATTGAATAACATGGTAAATACGATAAAAAACATAATAAACCTTCTACCAACTAAATCTCTTCGAGAAAGACCATAAGCGGTTAGAACAGAAAGCAACATACTCCACAAAGTTCCAAAAAAGGTGACGCCAACAGATACTCCTAGAGCACGAAGGACTGTATCCGTAGAAAAAATATATTTATACGCTGCAAGACTCCATTCTGTAGGAATCAGCACAAATCTTTTTGCAGCTAATTCCGCACTTGTCGCAAACGAGCTGGCAACAACATGAATAAATGGTAGTATTGTGAGCAATGAAATAATGGTTAATAGAATAATATTCGTCCAATTAAATAGGCGGCTGCCTATTGATTTGTCTTCGACCATTGTTATCCCTCCTGAATAATGTTAGTAGACGCCTTCCTCACCAGACTTTTTCGCCAGCCAGTTTGCAAACATAACCAGGACAAGCCCTACAATACCTTTAAAGAAACCAACAGCCGTACTATAACTAAATTGACCTTGCTGTAGACCAGTTGTATAAACATAGGTATCAAAAATCTCGGCAACATTACGATTTGAGGAATTTAATAGAAGGTAGATATGTTCAAAACCGAGTTCTAGGACGTCACCAATTTTTAAGATTAATAGAACAACAATAACGCTTTTAATAGCAGGTAAAGTAATATGAATCATTTGCTGTAAGCGATTTGCACCATCCATTCTGGCTGCTTCATATAGCTGAGGATCCACGGCAGCAATTGCTGCTAGGAAAATGATTGTACCCCAACCAGCCTCTCTCCAAATGACCTGTAAAATATACATAGGCCTAAACCATTCGTCACTTAAAAGAAAGTTAATTTGCTGAAATCCCAGGCTTTCTAAAATCCCATTCACCACACCGCCATCGAGAGTTAAGATAACATAACAAATCGAAACGATAATGACCCAAGACATAAAATGGGGGATGTAAATAATCGTTTGGACAGTTCTTTTAAAGGCATGATTTCTCACTTCATTTAACATCAAGGCTAAAATAATTGGGATTGGAAAGAAAATAACTAACTGTAACAAAAAGAGAAAAAGAGTATTACCAAAAATCATCCAAAAATCAGGTTCTGAAAATAATCGTTTAAAATGTTCGAAACCAACCCATTCACTCCCGGAAATACCTAAGTATGGCTTATAGTCCTGGAAAGCAATAATTAATCCATACATTGGCAGGTATTTATAAATGAGGAAATATAAAATACCAGGTAGAATCATGAGATAGATTAATTTATTTTTTTTAATACGTCTCCATAACTCTGCTCTTCGGTTTGTCTCAGGAATAACAGTGGTACTTTTTTTCACTGTAACTAAGTCATTATTCATTTTCAACTTCCTTCCTCTAATCAACTAGATTATGAGACATGGAAAAGGCTGTTCACATTGTACAGCCTCTCCACTTTTACCATTCATGTCTTCTATTCGTTAGTTATTCACTTTTTCATAAGAGGCATTGTATTCCTCAATGACCTTATCTCCCCCTTGTTCTCTCCACTTCTTAACAGCATCATCAAAGCCTTTTTTATCAATTTGACCAAGAATGTATTGGTAAGTTGCATCAGTAATAATAGTTTGTAATCTTTCACCATTTTTCGTAAATGTCTCAGAATCTAATGTAACAACAGGGTTATTAATGAGATAATTTTCATTTTCTTTAATTAGCTCTTCAGCTTTTGCTTTAATTTCATACTCAGCTAGTCCCTCATATCTGCCATTTGTATCAGGCTCTCCAACCTCTAGAGAAAGATATGGTCTAACCTCACGATCTAGCTTCTCTCTTATGCTTGCATCTGGTAATGCAGCACCATCTTTTACTTCATAATGCTCTCCTTCAATTCCCCATAACAACAAGTTTGCCAGTTCAGGAGTCATTAAATGGTCATAGAATTCTAAAGCCTTTTTTAACTCTTCTTCAGATTTAATAGCGGATTTAGGAAACAATATAGCACTTCCAAATCCAGGAATAGACCATATGCCAAACTCTCCGTTTGGACCCTCAACTTTATTTTGAACATCATACTCTAAATCCGGATTAAGCTTAATCGCATCATCATATAAGCCTTGTACATCCCCAATAGATCCTACATAAATTCCAGATGTCCCATTTTTAAACATAGCTTGTTGGTCCTTTTTACTTGTTACCGGGAAATCCTTATTGATATATCCGTTCTCATGTAAATCTCTAAAAAAGTCTAATGTATCTATATATTCATCAAACATAAACTCCGGCATTAATTTACCATCTTTCATTCCCCATTCATTTGGAGTACCAAACCAAGATGAGACCGTTTTAAATGCCCCATATATTAAATCACTGCGATCTGATAATCCAATTGTATCGTCTTTCCCATTGCCATCTGGATCATCCTCTGTAAACGCTCTTGCCATCTCATAAAACTCCTCTGTGTTCGTTGGAGTAGCAATTCCCAATTTGTCAGCCCAATCTTTACGGAAGATGAAACCTTGTCGGGACAAGGGTCTACCTTGATAAATGGCATACACTTTACCATCAACTTTGGTATTCTCAATAATGGTTGGCTTTAGCTTTTTCAAATTTTCAAATTCATCTAAATACGGACCGATTTCCCAGAACTGATCATCACGAATAGCTTGCTTAAACTGAGTACCTAATTCTTGAGCTGATATCGATACTGCCATTGGCAATGTTCCTGTTGCAAATGCTGTGTTTAATTTTTCAATATAATTTGCGTCTGGTACCCATTGAATATCCAATTCCGTATTTGTTTTTTCTTCTATTAGTTTCTCTAGCCTTTCATCCGGAATTTCAGGTGTGTGGAGAGTCGCCATAATTGATAATTTAAATGGTGCATCACTTTCTCCCGACTCTGCTGTTTGGTTAGTGTTTGAAGCGCTTTCATTTGAACAAGCAACAAGTGATGATAATCCTAATGAAAGAGCACAAACCGTACTAAGGAATTTTTTGGTACTAATCATTTTTTTACCCCCAGTTTGAATTTTTGTTTGTTGCACATTATCAGAATAATTCAGCCAATTGGAAATCGTATATAATCACTTCCTCATATCCCTTAAAAATTCAAGGTTTTCCGGCGATTCTGTTAGAAAAACTAATAAAATGATTATTGGTTTACGTACTCTGACAATAAAAATAGACTGCCAAGCTGACAGTCATGCTTTACTCATTCATATAATCGACAATAGGTAATTGAAGTTCACGGATTCCTTTTACTATTAAACTAGCAATCTGATATGCTCCTTCTTCACTAAAATGGGTATTATCCTTCAGTCCATCCGGGTAGTTTTTGTTACTTCCTTTTTCCAGCCAAAGGAAGATCTTTTTTGATTCCTCAGAACCCAGTTTTTCAAGGTATTCTCTACTTCTTTTAGTTAGATCAATAACAGGTATATTTCTCTCTCTTGCAACCTGTTTGATGGCACTTGGGTAATGACCATGTGTTTCCTCAAAGTTCCCATTCTCATCAAAACTTCTTCTTTGTACTGGTGTAATTAATACAGGGGTAGCTTCTTTTTTAAGTGCAACATCAATATACTGATTAAGATAATCCTTGAAATCTAAAAATGGTTCAGTATATCTGTCATCTTGTTTTGCATCATTATGACCAAATTGAACAAAAAAATAGTCATTAGCCTTCAGCTTTTCATCTATTCTGTGTAATCTCCCCTCTTGAATAAAGCTTTTAGAGCTTCGACCTGAAGCAGCTTCATTCTCAATTCTAATTTCATCCGTAAAAAATCGGTTTAATACCTGACCCCAGCCCGCTTGTGGAGCTCTCTCTACTGGATAGGATGAAGCTGTTGAATCTCCTGCAATTAATATTGAGGTTTTCCTTCGTTCACTCATACCTGTTTCCCCCATATTTTGACTTTTTCGTGGTAAAGTTCTGATGGTTATAACTAATGGAATAAGCATGCATGATGTTAAAAAAGGATGAGCTATACATTTATAGATCGTCCTTTCAAGAAGTTTTGATAGTATAAAGCTTTGTACATAGTTTTGGTGTCCAGCGCAAGCGCCTAGCCCCTCGAGGTCATAAGTCAATTTAGAATTGAAGGCAAAGAACGCCTTCTATTCTAAATCGTCTTATTTGCCCGAGGCTAACCAAGGCGCTTGCGCTTTTGTTCATTATTGTTTTGGGTTCCATCCATTTAACACATTTTCCACAGTATAGAGCTTAGCTTCTTCATCAGTTAATTGAGGACGAGACAGATTTGCACCTGGTCCCTCGTTTTGATATTCAAAAAATCTTGCATCTTTTGCACTGAAGCCTGACATATCTGTCCAGCCTTCTTGATGAATATGTGCTCCAAGTTCACAATTTTTAAAGACCACACTCGCTATAGCATTCGGATCTCCTCCAGGGTGCCAAGGTCTTCCTAAGTAAACAGTGCCATCTGCTGCTTCACTTATTAAGCGGCTATTGATAAACAGAAAACCAAACGGTTTGTTTATATCCGTACTTGCAGCTGTAATATATCCATTATTTGTTTTGGAGCCTCTATCTACTGAGACAATCTCACACTCTTCAAATACCGCTCTTGCTCCTCCAAAAATAAAATCAACATCACCTTCTATATAACATTGACTAAAGTATTGAGTTCCATCATTAACATAAAGGGTATCTTGGTTCCCTATAAAGCGAACATTATGAAACTTCATTCTTTCACCACGTGTATAAACCGCAACCGCTTGGGAGCCGCCTTCTACTAAGCTTTCATCAAAGGAATTTTCCATTGTCATGTTTTTGGCTGTAAAATCATTTGCGTACAAATATACACTTGCACTGCCACTTGTGCCATATGTTCCTCCTTCTGGCCTTTCCTTTTTTGCATAGTTATCATACGTAAGAATCGTGTTTTCTGCACTTTCTCCTACTAATGAAATAAATGGTTTATTTGCAGGTACTTTTACTACTTCTTTATAAACACCGTTTTTGACAAAAATTTCAACCGGGTCTGTATTATTAGCAGGTACTGCATCAATCGCTGCTTGGACTGTTTGATAGTCTCCCCTACCATCCTTTGAAACAGTCAAAGTAACATGCAGTTTTCTTAATTCCTCTGTCGCATCTTCCACTCTGCTTAGCTCCCCTTCAACAAGTCCTCTACCGTAGGTATCCACTAGTTCATTAGGTTGAACCTCCACATAAACGTGTTTCTCAAAATATCCTGTTGTTTTTGCTATTTCTAATAGCTGCTTAGCATAGCTTCCTCCCCATGAATACCCGTCACGACGTTCTTGTTCAATTTCTTGAATGGTTCGTTTAATGACACCATCTCTTCCAGAGAAGATCGGTTCATTTGTTCCAATTTCATAGAATCGGTACCATGTAACAGCTTCTGGATCCTCAACAAAATATACACCATTCGGGTCACCACTTACGTAGCGAATCCCCTCTAATTTCACTTCATCAAACCATTGAAGTGCTCCTAAAATCGCTTTTTGTATCTCTGGGGTTTGGTTTGGTCGTGACATTAAAAATTTCACAATTCCTACCGACTCACTTCCCGATATCGATGGATGTTCATATACTCTGGCATGCTGTGCTTCATAAGAGATCGGGTCATGTTGTGCACACCAAGCCGTAAGCTTTCCATCTACTTCAATTTGCGATTTTAAAATATAATCTATCCCCTTATTCACTGATGCTTCAATCTTGTTCTTTAATGTTTCATCTACTATGTTTTGATCAAAAGGATATTTTTCATTAGATACGTCATCCAACAGTTGTAAAACATTAATCATCGCATTATCGTTAAATGTGACATAGTTCGAATAATAGACAGAACTCTCTGGCGAATCACCGCGCTGCGGATATACCTGTGGCCAACCACCCGTTTCATATTGCATGGTTAATAAGAAATCAATTCCTTTTAAAATACTTTCTTTCAACTTCTCATCTTTTGTTTCCCTATAAACCTCAGAAATAAATCGAATTTCCTTTATGGTTGCATTGTTATCAATAGAGCCCAATTCTTCACCATTTGGACCAAATTGCGTTGAGCGCTTTTCCTGACCATCCCAAAGACGGCTATATTCTTCATCCATGCTCTTGGTCCATCCTCCATGATCCATTTGCCATGACACAAGATTTTTTGCACGGTTCTTCGCTTCTTCAATATCTCCTGTAAATTCAAAGTTCTCTTCTTTCACTATCTTTCCATCTTTTAATGGTTGCTGTAGTTCATATAAAACAACGGTATCACCAAATTTATTTTCTCCAACTGCAGCACGTGTTGGGTATATATTTTGTAAGGCGGGATTTAACCCATTAAAGGATCCAGTTGCAGCTTTTATTGCTAATGCCTTTACATCAAAATTCTCTATTTGTCCATTTAACATAACAGCTACTAATTGAGGAGTAACAGACAGAGAATTCACAACATGAATCTCTTTTGACTGTTCATTCGTTAACTTCCCTACTTTTTCTATAATTTTTGAAGCCTCACCAATTGTTACATAATCATTTTTACCGAAGTCTGCCTCTCCAGACATAATCCCCTTGGAAACGACAGCCCCCACTGTGTTTTCACTGTTCCCTTTTCCATTTCCAGGATTTAGATCAAGAACTTCGCTAATGATGCTTGCTGCTTCTCGTCTTGTTATCTTATCTTCTGCCTCTATGTTTTTAACTTGATCTGGTGTTACATATCCCTCTTGCGTTGCTGCTTCTAATACGTAGCTCCACCAAGTATTTTTTAAGATCTCCTCATCTACGTTTTTATACGTTTCTTCTTTATAGAAGCCCATGACACGATTGATGGCTGCGAAAAACTCTAGTTTTGACATTTCTTCGTCTTCTTCACGTGTAAAGTCATTGATCATCCCTGCTGCATTTAATTTCTTTAGTGTTACACCATCCACTAATTCCTGTAATGTTACCTGTTCTACTTCAATAGGTTTAGGTTCACCATCATCTGGATCTGAAGTAGAATTGTGAATACGTAAATGATCTATGTTTGCACCACCGCTTGGACCTACTCCTGTAGCAACAATCGTATTATCACCAGCTTGCAGAGCTGCTTTTATCGAAACGCTCTGCCAATTTGTCCATTCCCCTGTAGAATCAAAAGCCAGTTCTTCACTAATTACTTGATCATTGACTGTGATTTCTGCAGGTCTATTTTCGGCTGCTCCATTTGCATAACGGAATACTAGAGAATATTCTCCTTCTGCTGGAATATCTGGAATCTTCCATGTGATTGTCCCACCTGGTGCATTTGGTTTGTAATCAACAAAACCTGTCCCTGTATAACCTGGATGCTGGTTGTCAATGATAGCTTCTTTGATCGTAGCTTCTTCTGCCTCATAGATCGAATCAAATGCAGTTTCCTCGTTCGCGAAAGCCTTTTCATTTTGTGGGATACTTACTACAGATGAAACAATCATGATACATGCGAACATAATCATACATAACCGTCGAAAACTCCTTCTCTCCTTTTTCAAATGCTTCCTCCCTTTCTAGAGTAGATTTTGTTGCCCCCTGATTATAGTCCAAGTATTTTATAGTTAGATATAATCAGTTTCTTAGAGATAGGAATTTAGACTTACAAAAAAGTAGACTGTAGAGGAAATGAGTATAAAAAACAGAAATGATTATTACGTTTTATCTATACTTCTTGTCCTATCTTTAGGTTATATAGGATTATACATAAAACGAACTTGTTCTATTTTTACTCATAATGCGTATGAATAGGGATAAAGTGAAACTTCCATCAGTGGGGGCTCTTCATCCCCCACTGATGGTTAGTTGAACCAATCGGACCTTTACGGGCAAGTTATATCCCCCACCTACCTCTTTGTAAACTCAAAAGCTTTAGGTGGGGGTCTTCCTGCCCGTTAAGAGTGGGATAAAAGTGCAGAATAGGAGGTGTACACTTGTGTAATAAAATGAGAAACCTCTCATTAACATTAAATAAATTAACTTTTTCTCTACTATTAGCTGGTCATAAATCCTGCCCTCCTAATTGGAATAGACAAGGAAAAAGACCAAAATTTCATTCACTATGGTACATAACAAAAGGGTATGGAGAGGTTGTGATAAATGGAAAGAAACACAAATTACAACCAGGTAAACTCGTTGTTTTTACCCCTCAGATGATTTGTGATAAAAAAGCCGCTCGTGTTCATCCATTGGAATTTTATTTTGTACGTTTTTCCTATGCTATGGCTTTTGAGGAAAAGGATTCATGGCAATTTAAACATGCACATGAGGTAACTTTTCCACTTCAAGGAGTCTATACCATTAGCAATCATTCAGCTGTCATTGTTTTATTAGAGCAATTAAACTCTTTATCTAATAAGCACGGCTCAACCGTTAACATGCAGCAAAAAATTGTTTTTCAAGAGCTGTTGCTAACTTTTGTTGAAGACTTTCAATCACAAATGCTGAACGGAGATAGTAAGAAGGCAATTGAAGGAACAATTGACTATATGGTTAATCACTATAAAAACACCATAACATTGTCCGAGCTATCACAAATTGCTGGATTAAGTGTTAGTCATTATTCCCGGTTATTCAAAAAGTACATCGGCTTAAGTCCAATCGAATACTTGACACATTTGCGCATGAAGCGAGCAAAGGAGCTGCTTGTCCTTTCGGATGTCAAAGTGAAAGAGGTTAGCCAAAATGTCGGATATGAAGATGAATTATATTTTAGTAGAACCTTTAAACGAATTGTCGGTGTATCTCCTTCTCAGTTTTGTGAGGATCAGAAAAACCTTCGTTCAATTTAAAAAATTATAAGAGCGAGTAGGCTTAGAAGGTGCTCCTTTCCTTCCATTTCTACTCGCTCTTTTTATAACATTCCTTGTTTCTCTTACGGTACTTGGAACTAGTTATTAAACTCGAAGCTTTGTGCGGTGAGGTTTACTCTGGCTTTTACATAATTGATAGTACGTCTTTTTTTCTCTTAATAACTCTTGATGAGTGCCCATCTCAATAATCTTCCCTTTACTTAATACGATAATTTTGTCAGCGTGCTGAATGGTTGAGAGACGATGAGCAATAATGATGGTTGTTCTGTTTTTTGAGATTCTCTTTAACGTTTCTTGAACAACTGCTTCTGTATCTGTATCAATATTAGCTGTGGCTTCATCAAGAATTAACACCTTTGGATTTCCTATAATCGCTCGCAAAAAGGAAAGTAGTTGATTTTGGCCTGTCGATAATACGGTGCCTTGCTCGCCAAGTACTGTATGATATTGCTGTGGAAGTGAACGAAAGAAGGTATCAATGTTTACTGACTTAGCTATCCTTACAATCTCTTCATCTGTAATATCAAGTTGGTTCAGCCGGATATTATCAAATACCGTACCTGAGAAGACAAAGCTGTCCTGTTGAATAATCCCAACATGTTTTCTTAATTCTGATAAGTGTATATCTTTTATGTTCACACCATCTAATGTAATTTTTCCTCTTTGAATATCATAGAACCTGTTAATAAGTTGTATGATTGAACTTTTTCCTGCTCCTGTCTCCCCGACAATCCCAACGGTCTCTCCAGCTTTAATGGAAAAATTAAGATCATGAAGCACCCATTCGTCGTTTTTATAAGCAAAGGAAACTTGTTGAAATTCAATGTTGCCTCGAATGTTTTCACCTAGGTGCTTTGGTTGTTCTGAATTCAATATAGTTGGCTTTGTATTCAATGTTTCAAATATTCGTTCTGAGGATGCAAGAGCTGTTTGAATTTGGTTAAATTGATCCGCTAATGCACGTAAGGGTTCAAAAAATTGCCTTACGTAATGAGTGAACGCATACACAACTCCAAACGTAACAGCTCCTTCCAACACATTTCTTCCCCCATACCAGACAAGCAACGCTAAAGCGATGTTTCCAAAAAAACCAATTGATGGGTTAAAAATTGAGTTTAAAACCGTTTGTCGCATTCCAGCACGATAATGTTCTTCATTAAGTTCATTAAATCTCTCCAATTGTTTTTCTTCCCGTGCAAAAATTTGAATGACACTCATACCTGAGAGATTTTCTGCAAGAAAAGAATTTAACCTAGAGAGAATTTTCCGGATATTACGTTGTGCTTTCCTCATGACTGTTTTGAAATAAACGGTTGTAAGGGCAACTGCAGGAATGACAATCAAACTAACGAGTGTTAACTTTACACTCATATGTAGCATAATCATAATAATCCCAAGTAAAATAAGGATTTCCTTTAATAAATTCACAATAACTTGAGAGTATAATTGATTAAGAGCCTCAACATCATGAGTAATCCTTGTGACTAGTCTTCCAATTGGATGCTTGCCATAAAAAGAAATGGACATTTTTGAAAGATGCTTGAAGATTGTTTGCCTTATATCGTATATAATCAATTGGCCCGTAAATTGAAGTGTGTTTTGCTGGTGATACATAAGGAATGATGAACCAATAATTAATAAAAAATAAACAATCCCTAATAAGATTAAGCCTTCATAATCATCGTTTCGGAATTGATCAAGCTCACTTGGATTTAATCGTGTAACCGGATATAATTCTTCACCAATTCTGATTTCATCAGAATTTTCGGTAAATTCATAATCCTCATTATGAGTGAGCCCTGAGTTCCATCCTTTCACTAAAAAATAGGAGTGATCAATAGAAATGATTGCTGCCTTTTGAGTATCTTCTATCATTTCACCTTGAGAAGAATCCTTTATACGAAAATATATTTGATCACGAAAACTTGTCACTTTCTTATAATCTATTTCTTGTTCCTTTAAGCTGTTTTCGTATTTATCTTCCATATGTTGATCAGCAACTGCCATCGGTGAATAAATACCGTTAATATATGAATCAATTGCTACTTTAATGATGTAAGGCTGTGCCAGGCTTGTGATGACAATTAATGCTGTGAAAAGAACGGAAATAAGAATGCGCTTCCAGTAAGGCCCAGCATACCCTAACAGTTTTTTTAACAATCGGCTATCACTCATGGCTATGCTATTTTTATCATCTGAGTTGCGTATGTTAATCCCCCCTTTTTTTGATTCGAATGATTCTTTCGTTAGGTGATTGTATATTCATCTCATTGGATTGCTGGACAAACATATTTTTATAGATCCCATTTCTTTTTAAAAGAGATTCGTGGTTTCCTCGCTCAACAATATTCCCCTTATCTAACACGATGATTTGGTCTGCATGCCGAATGGTTGAAATACGGTGACTAATGATAATAGATGTTTTTCCTCTCATTTCCGTTTGTAAGGTTTTCAAAATCTTCTCTTCCGTGTTTGCATCCACAGCACTTAAACTATCATCAAATATTATAATTGGTGAGTCTTTTATTATTGCACGTGCGATACTTACACGCTGTCTTTGTCCACCAGATAATGAAAGTCCCCTTTCACCTAAAGTGGTTTCAAATCCATCCGAAAAACCCATGATATCGGTATAAACATGCGCTTGCTGAGCTGCTCGAAAAATTTGTTTATCTTGGTAAGGCTTTGGATCAAATGCAATGTTTTCTTTGATTTTTGAGGAGAATAAAAAGTTTGTTTGTGGTACATACCCTATTGAAGTTCTTAGTAGCTTTAAAGGCAGAGTACGTATATCATAGTTATCTATGAAAATAGTATTTCCAGGTGGATTATAAACGCGTAACAGCAGGTTAACGAGCGTTGATTTACCGCTTCCTATCTTTCCGACAATCGCTAAACTAGATCCTTTTTTGATCTGTAAATGAATGTTTTTAAGTGCATAGCTATTACTATTTTTATACTGAAAGGACAAATTTTTAATAATGATGTCACCATTAATTTTTTTTAATGGAATGACATCCTTTTCATCTTTTATTTCAGGTTCTGTTGCAAAAACTTCACTTAATCTAGACTCTGCTGCTTTCCCCTGCTGAAACAGATTAATGACCTTCCCAAGGTTTTCAATAGGGGCTATTAAAAGGGAAAGATACGTGTTAAATGCAACAAATTCTCCAAGGGAAATGGCCCCTTTCATAACCAAAATCGATCCCAATACAATGGATATCAAATAACTTAGCCCCGCAATCCCTTGACTTAATGATGTAAAAAGAGAGTTCGAACGTATTAATTGCTTGTTTGCCTCTACATTTTCTTCATTCTCCATTGTAAATTTCTTCATTTCTTCATGTTCTTGTACATACGTTTTGATTACTCGAATTCCTGTACAAAATTCTTGGACTCTGCTTGTCAGAATCCCTATTGCTTCTTGTACTTTACTTGAATGCATTTTTATTTTGATTCGAAACCGGTAAGCTAAGTAAGTTAATCCCGGTAAAGGTAGCAGAACAAGTAATGTTAAATACCAATTAATCATACCCGCCATCATAAAAATTCCGATGGATATTAAGACGACTGCTTCAATCATCTGAAAAATTCCTTGCATTCCAATTTGACGAAGAATATTCACATCATTTACCGCATGTGCCATGAGATTTCCAATTCTTTGCTGCTGATAATATTCTGCCGGCAACTTTTCCCAATGAGTAAATAACCTCGTACGTAAATCTCGTTCAAGCATCCTTGATAACCGAAAAATATAGATACGCCCAGATGAACGAAAAAAGAAAATTCCTATCCCTAAAACAATGAACCAAATGGCTAATTTTAACAGTTCGGAAGCTGTAACAGTGAAATATTGAATACCATTTGTAAAATCCTCTAATAAAAGAGGAACCAATAATTGGAGCACAAGAGATATCGTTAATAGGACTGCACCAAAAGAGTAGCTTAATTTATGCCGAAAGAAATATTCACTGAATATTGGCCGCTTGTTCACAAAACCCCACCTTCTAACATAAGAGTAGTGTTAGGTTACTCTTTCTTTACTTAATAAACAATGGATTTCTCAATCATGTTATATGGATTATTTTGCTCTGTTAAAGACTTTACAGCAAAAATTAGTTTGTATCTCTATTTAGAACATTCATCGAATTCACCTTTGACATAAAGCCTAGATCTTGCCATAAATCTTCCGTATCCCACGGTTTTCCTGGATTATCGGAAACCCCATAGTAAGTCCCATATTTAATTGTAGACTGAAGTGCTAAGTCAAAAAGTTGAACGGTATCCTCATGAGACAGTAATGTATGATGCAATCGCGGATTTTGTTTTACAGCTTGATATTCATCCTTTTGGACACTTCCAATTCTCAAATTAATAACGGAGAGGTTGTTTTCTTTTTCTCCTGCTAATATATGGCCAATATTTTCTGAAGCTAACTTTAAGACACCATATAGTCCTTTAGATAACGGATAATCATTTGTATTGATCATCCTTCCTAATGTTGAAACTCCATTTTCCTCATAATAGTCTGTTGTGTGATTACTGCTTGCATAAATAACTTTCGGAATTCCTAATGTTATAGCTGCATGCAAAATATAAAATGAGGATATAAAATGAATGTTTGTCATCTTATGAAATTGATCAAGATCCTTTAAATCATCATTCGATTTAATTGTTAATAAATTTATGATTGCATCAGTATCCTGCGGGATACTTTCTAGTAACTCCCGATAGTTCGTTGCATCTACTTGAACTGTACGACAAGTCGAAGAAGAAGGCTGTACGTTTTTATCTAAAATAACAAACTCATATGTATCACAAAGCCCATTCACTAAAATACTTCCAATTGTTCCTGCTCCACCTATAATCGTTACTTTCTTTTTCATGATTTCACCTATCTTAGACGTTTTACTTATAGAGTGCGGAATCAGTAGGATATCATTCACTTTCATTTGTATGAAAAAATTTAAATTGTCGCTAAGTTTTAATGGCGATACCCTTAGTTTCACGTATACTATCTTGCATTATTTTTTTATATTTGATAGTATAAAAACCCTTCTTTACGTGTAGTAAGAAGGGTTTATCTATACTTATTGTTCTACTTTCAGAGGAAAATCCGCTTCTATCAACTTCCATTTTTGTGCAGCTTCAGAATTTCTTTTATTAATCTCAACAACTGTTCCGTCGTTACTGCTATTTTGTGCCACCTCTAAAGCCTTTCCGCTATTGACAACACTAAAAGTGTAGGTACCATCTCCATTATGTGTAAGCAACCATTGTTGATTTCCATAACCTAGGTATTCCCAAATTTGAACATCATCACCATTTGAAATTCCTGAAGCATCTAAAACTTTTTGACTATTTGTGGAAATGATCTTGCAGCTGCCAGATTCATTTCTTTCAATAGTCCATAACTGTTCTACACTACCCTTCTTTCCTTGTATTTTTACTTTCGATCCATTTAGTGTTCCATTAACGGTTAATGCCTTTCCGCTATTCACATCGACAATGTTAAAGAATGCTTTACTATCAACAAGCGTGGTTCCAACTACTTTCCCATCAGCCGTTGTAGCTTCAATAAGCGCTCTTCCATGGCCAACTACCTTGATCTTTGCGTTATTGTTATCAATTGTTTTCAATTCAACAACCGTTGGATTGCTTGATTTCCATTTTAATTTTTGATTATTAGCAGAATACGGGAGATTTACTGCTGAAAGTTTATGTGTTTCACCTACCTTAAGCTCAAGCTTTTGGTGATCCATGACAATCTTATTCGTTGTTTTAACGCTATTTGAAGGATCCTTCCATATACCTTTTAAAGGAAAGACCTCTAAGGAAACAATCTTCACATCGCCCCCCTTTGTATAAAAGCCGATTTCATCACTAGCTCCATCCGGAAAAATCAAATTTGTAAAAACAGCTTGACCATTATTCACAAATACTTCTATAGATGATTCATCTACAAACATCCTCATTTTAATCCGATTATTTTCTAGATTGATATTGGTTTCATGGAAGGTAGAAAATTTCTCTGAAAAGTTGACCTCCCCTGATTTTGATCGATCAAAGAACATTTTAAAATTTGATACATTGTAGCCTACAACTGTTTGTTGAGTTTCTGACTTTCTCAATTGGAAACCAAATTCCTCCGGTTGATTCTTTTCAGGTAATTCAAATTCCGCAACGATTTCATATGCTGTACCTCTTATTTCTGAAAGTAAATTGGGGTCTTTTGGTTTCACAAGTTTATTACTCCATGATGTAGCTCCTCCTCTTAGTTGTGATAGTTCCTCAATCGGTTGTTGAAATAACCGGATGCCTTCTCCTGGTACGGTTTTTAATGTTAATTCACGAGGAATCGACATTTGTCCCTGCCAAGGATTAGTGGGGAAGCTAAACGGGTAATCCCAGTTACTCATCCATCCTAAAGAAATGCGTCGTCCGTCTGACTCAGGGATATCTGAAAAAGACATCGCTGCATACATTTCTTTTCCAAATTCATTTTTTAAAACAACACCAGCAGGATGATCGCTCACAAAACGTTTACCATCAAATGTTCCTATAAAATACTCTGAATCAGAACCGTTTGTATTTGGATTTGCCCCAGTACTTATGGAGAGTACCCATTTTTTCTTCTTTTCGTCACCTTCAACTGGTAACTGAAAAAAGTCCGGACATTCCCAAACACCGCCTCTGACATAATTCCCATAGCCAAATGATTCGATCATTTCCCAGTTCAATAAATCCTTTGATGTGAAGAAGCGGATATGATCTCCACCTGAAATGACCATCACCCATAGCTTATGGTCCTCATCCCAGACAACCTTCGGATCTCGAAAGTCCCATCCTTCCCCACCATAAAATTCACCTATATTAGGTATGATCGGATTCCCATCATAAAACTCCCATGTTCTCCCTTTGTCCCGGCTATAAGCTACACCAACCTTTTGATCACCATTATGCTTAGCTGGATTAAAAGATGTATAGAAGGCTATTAATCCTGAGCCTTCTTTATTAAATAACCCTGAAACATTATTCCTATCTACAACTGCTGAACCAGACCATGCGTGGCCCATTTCATTCCATGGAATGGCAATCGGCAATCTCTTCCAATTGACAAGGTCAGGACTAACAGCATGTGCCCATTTGCCACCATCTTGGTGAAAAAGATGGTACTCTCCTTCATAATAAACCAAACCATTTGGGTCACTAGCTGAGCCCCTAGCTTGTGTAAAATGATACTGTGGCCGATAAAGCTCTTCATAATATTCATTGAATGGTGTTGCATATACATGTTGAAAATATGCCGTTCCATTATAAACATTTAATCCAAATTTCCCGCTTGAATATGCCGTATCGTGTACATCTATTACAGGTTCAGCATATCCATCCAGAAACACTTTCATCGCTGGCCCATTGACATGAATCTCAAAATGATAAGTCTTTCCTGTTTCAATATTTCGATCAGCTATGGCGACTGTACGGTCTCCGCTCAAATCTAATAAGCGTACTTGGTTTAAATTAGGGTCAATTTTGATCATATATCCCTTCGTTGCATCTGAGTTTGCACGAAAAACAAGACCAGCTGTTCCGTATGGCGCAGTAGGATCTACATTCAGATCTCCTTCAAGGATAAAATTCCCTTCCGTTGCTTCTGCCATATGATATGTGTTATCTGCCTCATAACTACTGCCCATAATTCCTTCAAGATGTGGAAGCCAGTCTCCATTGTTCGAATTCCAACCATCTAAGTTCGTTGAAAAATCACTCACCAGGATATTCTGAAAAACCACGTTTCCGTTATATACACGTAGTCCTAAAAAACCTTTATCATAAGTATGATCTTGAGCATTTATGATTGGCTCTGAGCTGTTCTGCAAAAATACTTTTAACGAGTTTCCTGCTGCTTTTACTCGAATATGATAGAGTGTTCCAGAATGAATTGACATGTTGTTTTCTTCAATGACTTTATTATGTTTTAGCTCAATCAATCGTATTTGATCTTTTTTTGCATCTATTTGCAGGCCATACCCTTGCAATCCTGTTTTATCTGTCCTAAAAAGTAATGTTCCAGTCCCATTTTCATCATTTATCATCACATTTGCTTCATAGTTGAAATCGGTAACCTTTGTGTTTGATATAGCATTAATATTCTCTTTTGATGAAGCATGTCCTACTAACCCATGTGGAGATGCTGACCATTGCTCTTTCATCTCCCACTCAGTAAGATTTGTTTTGACCTCATGAATAAGGACGTGGCTAAATTCTGTTGTACCAGATTCAACATGAAAGCCTGTAAAACCTTTCGAATGCTTTGAATCCTTTAAATCTATTATAATTTCCTCATTCAAAAATACTTTGATTGATGGTCCATCTGCTATTATTTTCACTTTATGGCTAACATCTTCTTTTATCTGATTATTGATTTGTTTTCCGATAACCTTACCAGAGTCCATATCAACTAATTGTACTCTGTTTTTTATCGGCTCTAAGGAAAGCATATATCCATCTTTGCCAATTTCATTTGCTCTAAATACAAGAGAGCCCTTTGTGTTTTTGGATGAGGACTTTATTTTCACATTCGCTTCATAGACAAAATAATTTCCAACCTCTGTTGATGATAGGATGAGTCCAGGTTGTTTCTTATCGCTGCTCCCTCTAATTAAGCCGTGATCATTATTCACCCAAGATCCAGAAATAGGAAGATAACCAAAGATTGCTGTATTATGCTTTGTTGCCTGTGCCTTAAAAGGTTGACCATCAATATAAAAAGTTGAATAGACAAAAACGAACAGAATTACTTGCACCATAATTTTATGTTTCCTTTTTATCATTAATTACAGCTCCTCTCAGATTATAAAGCGCTTTCAAAGATGATGCTAAAAAAGAGATAAAAGACTAAAATCCTTCATCCCTTTTATTCACTTTTCATCCTTTATTAAAAAAATCAGAATGAAAGTCTAGATATTGCAGACATTGCCCCAATTTGAGTACATGTCATTGCCCCAACTTTATTGCTAAACGAAATCATTTTTTTCAAATCATGAAAATGATAAATTAAATGATGCGGGTGTTTTTCTTGTGCAATCTGAAACAAAGTAGCACCTACAAAAGCATCACCAGCCCCGGTTGAATCAATCGCTTGAACTTCAACACTTGGAATAAGCTCATGCTCGAATCCATTAGATATGAGTGTTCCATTTTTTCCTAACGTCACTGCAATAATCGAAGCTCCCATTTGATGTAAGTCATCTATTCCTGCTATTAGATTCTGTTTTTGAGTGACAATCTTTATTTCATCTTCACTTAGCTTTACAAAATCAGCAAAGGCTATTGCTTCTTTTGCTAACTTGATAAACTGTAATTTACGTTCTTTCCATAAGTCTTTTCTATAATTCGGATCAAACGAAATGAACTTTCCTTCTTTTTTTGCTAGTTTCATTATGCTTAAGTATGTGGAACAAAACGGATTATCTATTAGTGCTGTAGCAGAACCAAAATGAAGAATGGAAGCTTTTTTCACTTTTTCTTGGTCTATTTCTTCTTCCAATAGAAATGCATCTGCTCCTTGATTAAAGACAAAGTCTCTTTCACCATTTCCTTGTAAGGACACAAATGCTAAAGTGGTTGGGTGATTTTTATCAACTAACAACATTGATGTATCGACATTCACATCATCAAGTGTTCTTTTTAAGAAATATCCGAAGAGATCATCCCCAACCTTTCCACAAAACTTTGAATCTCCACCCAATTTTGCAATTGTTGCACATACATTTGCCGGTGCTCCTCCTGCCTGCTTTTCAAAAATTTTTCCGTCTATTAAATCAATGTCCACATCTTTACAGAAGAAATCAATTAACAATTCTCCTATACAAATAATAGAATTCCCCATGTATTCAACGTCCTTTATTCTTTTTATCACTACTCATTCCAAATAGAAGTAAGATTAGTTCGTTCTAAAGTGTGAACCTTTACACTTCCACTATGCGAAGATAAAATGAGTTCTTTACATCCTTCCTCAGGAAAAATTAAGCTTGTAACTGCTACGATCCCATCGTTTGCGAATACTTCAAGTGAAGAAGTATCAATGAAAATTTGCAGATTTATCCTATTATTCACCATTGATAACGGAGCATGCTGTGCCGTTTGGAATGATTCTGAAAAGCTATGTTCACCTGAATTAGAACGATCAACAATCAATTCCTCATTATCGATGTTGTAACGAAGAATAGTTTCCTCATTATTTGAATGCTTCATCACACAATCAAATGTTGTCGCATCTATATTTTCAAATTCGATATTTATTTCCTGCAAAGGATAATGAAGAATAATAGATACAGGTTGATTTTTGTCAATTACCTCTTTTGGATGATAGCAACATTCTTGTCTTAGCCTGCTTATCTCTGCTATAGGTTTTTGGTTTAATCGAACTCCATCCTTAGTTGTGATTAAGGATAATTCTCTAGGCAGTGTCATGGCCCCTCTCCATTCCTTTGTTGGTACAAGATTGGCATATCTCCAATTACTCATCCAACCAAGGTAGATTCTTCTACCGTCTACCTCCGGAATATCTGACCAGCTAACACCCGCATAATTATCTCTTCCAAAGTCTAACCATAAAACATTTTCAGCTTCGTTATCATTTACAAAAGTTGTTCCGTCAAAATCCCCAATAAAATATTGAGTTCTAGACCCTTCGATCCATTCTCCTGTATCACCTATACTAACGATCATAACCCACTTCTGATTGGTCTGATCTTGATCAACTGGTAATGGGAATAGATCAGGACATTCCCAGAATCCAGCATGTGAACCCTCCTTTTCTCCAAATTGGCTTGCAAACTCCCAATCTATTAGGTTTGGAGATGTAAATATGGTGACTGACTGCCCTGTAGCAAGAATCATAATCCACTTGTTTGAAGGCTCATGCCAAAACACTTTAGGATCACGGTAGTCTGTCATTGAAACATCTGCCAATACCGGATTCCCCTCATATTTCTTCCATGTTCTCCCTTTATCACTGCTATAAGCCAGACTTTGTCTCTGACGGACTCTATCGGATTCAGGATAAGTGTCATGATGTGTAAAGATTGCAACTAATCCAGGCTCGCCCTCGAAAAAGCCTGTCGTATTATCCCAGTCAACAACTGCACTACCTGAGAATATGGTTCCGTGCTCATCAGGATGCAATGCAATCGGCAAGTGCTCCCAATAGATTAAATCCTTACTAACCGCATGTCCCCAGTGCATAGGACCCCATGTCGTGTCTGATGGATGATATTGATAAAACAAATGGTATTCTCCTTCAAAAAACACCATCCCATTTGGATCATTCATCCATTTTTCCTGTGGGGAAAAATGAAATTGAGGACGATATTTTTCATTTAATTTTTGAACCATTTCTTACAGCTCCTTTTTCATGGGAATTTTTATTGGATGAAGAATCTATCAACTTTTTAGGTGAATCTATCAACTTTCTAAAATAATCTTTCAACTTCCACAAAAAATCTATCAACTTTCATCGAAAATCTATCAGTTAACAGATTTCGATCTCTTCCACAATAGAGGCTAGTTGTTAGTCTCTATTATTTTTTATGATTGATTTCGATCATATCCTTTTTGTTTAATTTCCAACCATTCTTGCAAGCCTAATCGATCAAGCTCAGCCAAGTATTCATCCCATTCTTCTTCAACTTTTCCGTTCGTCATCCATTCCGCTCTTTTTCTGTTTACATAAGCAAACAAATCTGTTTCAATTGTTGCGAGTTTATCCAATTCTTCTATCGAGAAAAACACTTTTGGATATGTGTTTTCAGCTTTCATATGAGGAACCATGACCTCTTTCATTAGATCTAGTCTCCATGCAGCATCATCTGGTTTTGTCGTGACTGTACCGTAGTATTCATCTAAAATCGCTAGTGGGCCATTGATGCTTGTTTTTTGTCGTACCTCAACAGGAGCAGCTCCATCCAACGGTAGGTGCTTCAACATCCCAGCAGCTTCATCAAATTCAAAAATATTTTGTTGAGACTCATCTCCATACGTTCCCCAGTTGTTTTGAACAGATTGGTGTGGATCATATAATTGATCAATCCATTTAGCAGTCAGCTCTAAGTTTTTATTTGCACTCGTAATAACCATTCTTCCTCGATCAAAGCCCATGCCATTTGTTCTTGCAACATTCACATGACCATCCGGACCCGCTAATGGAGGCATAAGATCATATTTATCATTCATACCTGTTATATTAGCTTTATCCCATGTAAAATACATTCCATAACGTTCATCTTTTCCTTTGGCTAGATACGTATTCCAGTCATGCTCAAATGCTTCAACATCAATCAGGCCTTCTTTATATAAGTCGCTAAAATAGGAGATTGCTTCTTTATAGCCTTCATCAGCAGCTGTGAATAAAACTTCTCCTTCATTACTTACAACTGTATGATCCCAGTTATCTCCAAGTCCAAAGGACCCAAATAGGAAGGCTGGATCCTCGCCACCATGATTAATAATAAATGACATCGGAATTTCGTCTGCTTCACCATTTCCGTTTGGATCCTTTGTTTTAAAAGCTATTAGTACTTCTTTTAATTCCTCTGTTGTTGTTGGCATTTCTAGCCCTAATTTATCCAGCCATTCTACATTAATCCAAGGAAAATCATCAACTGAATGAATATTTTCTTTTCCTGTCCCAAGCTCCTCTATCCATGGAAAAGAATAAATATGCCCATCTGGAGCTGTCATCATCGCTTTATACTCAGGAGCTTCCTCAAGCACTTTTTGTAGGTTCGGCATGTATTGATCGATTAAATCCTCAACAGGAATTATCGCGCCATCTTTTGCAAGTTTTAATAAGTCATAATCCCCATAACCAGCATCCATAATCGCATCTGGCAGATCACCACTAGCTATAGCTAAATTTCTTTTTTCTACGAAAACATCATTTGTATAGTTTTTCCATTCAATATTGACTCCTGTTTTTTCTTCTAATCTTTGATAGATTAATTTTTCATTTGGATCTTTAGGTGCCAACGGAGAGCTTTGTGTCATAAATTTAAGTGTTACCTCTTCTTTTAATGGAAAGGAAATTTCAGTAAGCTCATAGTCCTCAGAAGAAGCGACATTTTTACTGCTGCAGCCTGATAGCAAAAGCATCGCAACTGCAGAAGACCATACAAATTTTTTCACATGTTTCATCATCTAACCCCCAATATTTTTTGTAGATTGCTATTATCTATATCTAATTGGTTCTCTATTTTAATGAACCAACCATGACACCTTTTTCAAAGTATTTCTGGAAAAATGGATACATCACAATTAATGGTAGACTTGAAATAACAATAGCTGAGTACTTAATCATTTCCGATACTTTTGCCAATTCAGCCATTGCTAGCTGGTCACTAATCATTCCTGGCTCCGCCTGGTTTTGAATTAAGATTGACCTTAAAACTAACTGAAGAGGATGAAGTTTTGGATCTTCAAGATAAATCATTGCATCAAAATATGAGTTCCACTGACCAACAAACGCATAAAGTGCTAAAACGAATATAATTGGCTTAGAAAGCGGTAGCACAATTTTGAAAAATATAAGTAAATCTGAAGCTCCATCAACTTTTGCAGCCTCATGTAATTCATTTGGAATGCCCTTGAAATAGGTTCTTGCTAGGATGATATTCCACACATTCACAGCTCCTGGGAGCAAAATGGCCCAAATAGTATTTAACATTCCTAAATCTTTCACAACTAAGTAAGTTGGGATCAATCCTCCACTAAAAAACATCGTGATAAGAAATAAAGTCATAAAGAAGTTTTTTCCTACAAAGCCTTGAACAGATAAAGGAAAGGCTGCGAATATTGAAACGACAACAGTAATGATTGAAAAGCCCACTGAGTAGAGAATAGCGTTTAAAAAGCCTCTTACCATGGCATCATCTGATAAGATTCTCTTGTAACCTTCTAGACTCCAATCAGAAATATTGAAGGATAAACCTTTGTTCAATAAGACAGTGGGATCCATAAATGAAGCAATGACGACGTAAACCAACGGAACTAAAACGACAAGAACTGCTAAACATAAGAAAATGCTATTTAATGATAAAATCATTCGATCCATACGAGTATGCTTGATCATCGAAAATCCTCCTTTCCAATTAATATAATCCTTCACCTTCATTTAACTTTTTCACAACGAAATTCACGACAACCAGTAATATAACGTTGATAACTGAATTGAAGAGCCCTACAGCTGTTGAATAAGCATAATCTCCTGCTTGTAAACCTACTTTATATACATAGGTTGGAAGAATTTCAGAAGCTGGTATATTCATTGATGTTTGCATTAAGTAAGCCTTTTCAAATCCAATCGCCATAATTCCACCTGCACCTAAAATAAAAATAATTGCCATTAATGGTTTCAATGTTGGCAAATCGATATGAATAATTCTTTGTAAAATATTAGCTCCATCAATTGTCGCAGCATTATGAAGCTCTGGATCCACATTCGCTAATGCAGCAACATAGACAATAGAAGACCAACCTGCTGCTTGCCAAATTCCAGATAAAATATAGATTGATCTGAAATATTCTGGTTCTGACATAAACATAACCGGTTTTCCGGTCATAAATGAAATGATGTTATTGATTGGGCCTGTGGGTGATAAGAAGATGAACAACATCCCGACTATAACAACTACAGAGATAAAGTTTGGTGCATATAAGATCAACTGAACATTTTTCTTAACTGCGTTTCTTCTGACTTGATTAAGCATTAAAGCTAAAATAATGGGTACTGGAAAACCTAGTAATAATCCGTACAAGCTAAGCTTAAGTGTACTCATAAAAATCACTTCAAAATTTGGAGAGGTTAAGAAATCCTCAAAATGCTTAAACCCTACCCATTCACTTCCTAATATTCCTTTGATCGTACTAAAATCTTTAAAGGCAATGATGGCCCCGTACATCGGAACATACTTAAAAATGATCGTAAGAATAACGGCAGGAGCAATAAGTAAATAGAGAAAATTGTTCTTTTTTATATACTCGATATTGCTCTTAAGTTTTGTATTTTTCACAGCTTGAACGGATAGTTGGGCATCACTTTTCGCCTTCGTTATTTCTTGCATTCTGTTAACCTCCTTTTGTGAATAAATTGAAATTAGAAATAGAAACATCTCTAGTAAGCGATTTCAAACCTCTCAATCATAAAGTTGTCCCTCGCCATTCATTCTTTTCTTGTTTATGTGATTTAAACTATATCAAACGATGAAAACGGAATATTTTAATATCTTTGGAACTTGATATATAAATTTTTTGGAATTTGAATAAGAAAAGCGCAAGCGCCTTGGTCATCGCCGTACAAACTGGAGGAGCATCGACTGAGATATAGCGATACTTCCATTAGGGGCTTTATCCTAATGGATAGAGAGACTTATCAGACTTTTACCGGGCAGTTAACTCTCACACTATGTTCTCCCTTGGGCCATTTTATACTGCCCGTTAAAGTGGGGCAAAGGAAACACGGTAAGCGAAGCGAACCGATGTTGACTTATCGTAGGGAGATGATCTGAAGTTTGATAGGCGATAGGCGCTGGAGCTAGACACCTACACTAAGTACAAAATTTTATACTTTCATATCTGTGAACAAAAGCGCAAGCGCCTTGAACAGCCCCGACACAAGTATAAGACGCAAATAATAGAAGACGTTCTTTGTCTTCAATTCATTTGTGACTTATGACCTCGCGGGGCTAGGCGCTGGAGCTGGATGCCGCGCGATTATCCACAGTACAAGAATTTTATAATTCCTAGGCGAGAACAAAAATAAGGCTGCCCTTAGGACAACCTCATTCTCTACTTTTCAAATCTTGTAAACTTTTATTAATTTTTTCAACTGCTTTATCTGCTGATGACCTTACATCTTTACCACCAATACCAACATCTTCAAAAAGCTCCTTAATCGTTTCGCTTATGACAGGATACGCTGGAGTAACTGGACGATTTTTTGAATAGTTTTGGGTTTGTTGAACAAAGATGTTTTTCGGATAGTTTATAAGCTCTGGAAATTCATTTGCTACTGAGTATCTTGCCGGCAAATCCCCTGTCATTTCTACATACTTCTTGGACCCCTCAAAACCAGTCACATATTTAATAAATTCCCATGCTTCATCAGGATGCTTAGATTTCGATGAAATTCCTAGAGCCCACCCTCCATTTGGTGTAACTTGATACCGCTCCTTCGGTAATGGAGAAACTCCAAAGTCTTCTCCTAACTTAAAATCCGGAAAGTTCTTTTCAATATCTGCTAACATCCATGAACCCATTACTGACATGGCAATATGGCCAGATACAAATGGATCTGGAGGAAGTTCTACAACAGCTACTTTTTGCTTATGATACATATCTTGATAAAATTGCAACGCTTCTAGGGCTTCATGAGAATTCAAGTACCCTTCTGCCGTATCAGATTTTGGACTTAACACATCGGAACCAAATTGCCATAAAAGTGGTAGTTTAAAATAAGCTGGTGATTCTCCATCATTAAATCCCTGTGCAGGATCTATTCCAACAATTTCTTCAGCTGGATTATTCAACTTCTGGGCTATTTTCAAAACCTCTTCCCAAGTCAATGGTGAATGTGGATCCTTTGAAGGCAATGGAATACCGGCCTGCTTGAATAGATGAATATTATAAAATAGAGCTACCCCAGACTCTACCACTGGTGAAAGATATATTTCTCCATTATACTTTAACCCTTCGAGTGTTGAAGGCGGGATATCATCAATATCCCCTTCAGATTTCATCAAATGGTCAATAGATAAAAGTGAACCTGAATGTGCATAAAGAGCCAAATTAGGGCTATCAATTGACATAATATCCGGCGGATTCCCGGCTGCAATTTCAGTTCGCAATCTTAATTCATAATCTCCATAAGGAACCGAAACCATATTAATTCCAATGTGAGGATGATCTTTCTCAAAAGCTGTAATTAACTCCTTATAAGCATCATTTTCTAATTTTGTCCCATAATTTCTCCAAAACGTAAGTTGAGTTTTATCTTCATTCTCGACTGGACTTACATCTTGATTATCAGGGTAAGTAATGAAAAAAGAAAGTAGATAGTAAGCAATAGCTATGATGAAAAGAATAACACTAATAATGGCGGCCCTTTTTTTCATATCGTTTCCTTTCTCATCAATTATTCAGCAAACTCTTTGCGAAATTCTGCCGGTGTTTTTCCAACATATTTTTTGAACACTGTACTGAAATAACCCGAATTAGAGAACCCGACTAAATAAGCAACATCAATAATCTTAAGCTGTCTGTCTTTTAAGAATACTTTTGCATTTTCCATTCTTAAGTTGATCAAGTAGTCACTAAAATTTTGACCGACATGAAATTTAAACAACTCTGATAAATAGGCACTATTAATATGGAACTGGTCTGATAAGATCTTCAAGGAAATTTCACTTGCATAATGCTTGTCTAAAAATATACGAACATTTTCCACAATAGTCGACCCATTTGAAGAGTACCGTGCTTCTCGGACTTTTTCAATAATTAGCTCCGCTAACTCAATCAGCTGATCAACTACCTTTTTATAAGCATTTAGTTTCCATATACTTTGTTGACAATTCCATAAAAGCTGATGACTTTCAGTTGTATCTAGATTATATTTAGCAGCTAGTGAGCTTAGTAAAAATAGAACTCGATTAGCAGCAAATGATACTGACATCATCGATATTTTATTTGTTTCACATAAAATACCATTTAGATTAAGTTGAAAGTCATGTATACTGACGTTTTCGATTGAATTTACCAACCGCTTTTCAACATCAGATGGAAACTCAAATAATTCTTTATTTACTGTTCCATCGATAACTTGAGAATGTGAACCAAGTTGGCTTTGACTCCAAGAAAGTAAGGCAGATATATAACCAGTTTTAAATTCTCTAAGCCCTGTTACAACCTTTCCAATGCCTATAACAGTCTCGATCTTTAAATAGGTTTTTACATATTTTTGCACCTCTTTAACGATCACAGCCGTTTGCTCTCCTTTATCGTTTTCCACAAGATGAATAAAATGAAGCATATTTGAATAGCTTGTATCATAAAAATAGTAGGTGGACTTGTATTTCTGCGCTAACTCTTTACAAACCATTGTAAATGGGACCCATAATTCTTTTAACAGATTCGCATCCTTTGTTCTCATTTCTACTGTAAAAAACTGAACCCGTACATTTTCGGTAGCAAATTCACCTAACTGTAATTGCTGTAATCGATCATGAGCAACTTTCAAATCTGACCATTCATCCTTAACGAGATAAAGAATAAATTGTTGCTTCATCTCTTCCAACTGATTGTGAACAAGTTGAGTCATTCTCTTTGTTTCTAGTTGTCTTTTCTGTTCTTCCTCTACTTCACTTCGTATTCTCTTAAGTGCGTCAACGATTTCATCTGGTGCCACAGGTTTTAATAAATAATCCTTCACTCCCTCGACAAGTGATGACCTTACGTATTCAAAATCAGAATAACCTGATAACACGATAACTTTTACATGCGGAAAGTATTGATTGCACTGCTTAACAAATTCAATTCCATCCATTATAGGCATTCTCACATCTGTGATGACGATATCAACATCCATCCTATTTAATAGTTCAAGGGTTTCTTTACCATTCGAAGCTTCACCAACTATGTGAAATCCTTCTTCTTCCCAATCAACTTTCATTTTTAGCCCTTTACGAATTTGTATTTCATCGTCAGTGATCACTACCTTCATCATGTATAACCCCCTCAGTTACTTTTATCCCACTCTTAACGGGCAGTAAGATCCCACCTTAAGCTTATGAGTTTACAAAAGAAGGTAGGTTGGGATAACTGCCCCGATTGGTTCAACTAACCATCAGTGGGGGATGAAGAAAAACCCCCTCTGATGGAAGTTTCACTTTATACACAAGGTAATTTTTGTTCCTTCTCCCTTTACAGAATGAATATTATAAGAAAACCGATCACCATAATATAAACTCAATCTCCCTATTACATTTTTTAGCCCAATACTGTTACCGTCACTATTTAAAACAGAATATTTTTCATCGTTTTTCTCTAAATGATAGAAGTTTGTCATCACCTCTTCTGACATCCCACTTCCTTTATCTTCAACGACAATCAATAATTGACCATTTTCTAATTTTGTTTTTATTTTTATTTCAGCATAGGTATTGTCTATAAAACTATACTTAACTGCATTTTCAACAAGAGGCTGAATAATAAATTTAATAATAGAGATAGATTTCGTTTCCTCTTCTTCTTCAATCTCACATGCTAATGCACCTTCATATCTTAATTTTAATATCTCTATGAAGTTTCGAATATAGGAAATCTCCTCACCTAATTTCACAACATCTGCTTGTGTATTAAGAGAGTATCTCATCATGCGACCTAAATAAATACTAACGTTCATTACTTCTTTCTTTTTTCCTTGAATAGCAAGTCCGCCAATTACTTCTAGCGTATTATTCAAAAAATGAGGATTAATTTGCAAAAGCAATGCTTTATATTCTGCATCTTTTCTCCGAATATTGGCTTCATACTCTGTTTTAATTAAATGGTTTAATTGTTCAATCGTATGATCGAAGACTTTTATCACATAACCAATTTCATGATGATGAGATTTTATTGAAGGCATGACACGCTTTGCCCCAGAAAAATCTCCGCGTTCAACAAATTTCATCGCTTTTGTTAACTTGCCCAAAGGTCTTACAATATTAGAAGAGAGCAAATATGAGATGAGAATGGTTAACATAAAAATCAAGGCACTTGTCATGAGTAAGTTGTTTTGCAGTTGATCAATTTTAGCAAATAATTCTGATTTTGTTATTTCACTTAACAAAATCCAATCACCAACTTTTAGCTTCTGAAAAAAGACAAGATATTCTTTATCACTATGCTTCACTTCGACTAATCCTTTTTCTTGTAAATCATTTGTGATCTTTTTTAGACTTTTATTTAAAACAACGTTTGGAGTTTGCATCTCACTAGATAAAACATTTAAGCCTTGCCGATCCAATAAATAAACTCGTCCATTTTCACCTAGTTTGATTTTACTTAATGCAGTTTCTAATAAAGAAGACGGAAAGCTCACTTTTATGATTCCTGATAACTCCAGCATATTCATATCAAACAAAGGGATCAGGTAGCTATTAACTTTTCTTTCACGCATATTTTGGTGAAGCTGAAAGGAGTCGATATGAGTGCTCACCCATCTTTGATCATTTTTCAAAAAATCGTGATACCATTCCGTTTCCTTAAGAGAAGGATTATTCCCCCAGGTACCCGTTCCGTCATTAAGAAAGACAGAAATGGACATATTATTCGAATTATTCACCATCATAGACGATAGCTGCATTTTTAATTGATTCTTAATGAATAATTTTTCAGCATTTGTTGATGCATTCTCATCCCTTTCCTTCTCAACCTTTAGCCATTGCTGTGCAGATTGACTCACTAAAACTTGCTTGCCCAGGTCTTCAGCCTGGGTTGTAATAGAATCAATGTACAGGGAATATTGATCCATCATTTCGACTGTTGAATCCTTTGTTTGTTCTTCAATAATTGAGGTGAACCAGCTAGGGATGATAATGGATAAAAGCAAAAATGGAACCGTTAACAATAATGTAAAAATTAATAACAGTCTATTCCTAAGAGAATAAAACATTAGTTCCTCCTAAAATCTAGCAGTCTATTAATAGTAATATACACTTTTCATTTCCCATTTTAAATAGACAAAGACGAATCTTATGGGCATTTAAAATAACCAAAGTAGTTACTCTTATTTTACTTATCTGTTATTTTGCCGATCACGGACATGCCGTATATGACACTTGTCATACTTCCCCTATGACACCTATGTCTACAAAGTAATGTTCCTTCTATATATAATGAAACTACAAACAATGAAGGGAATTAAAAAAATGAGTAAAGAATTGCAAAGAAATCTAAGGAAGCAAGTTGCTCCCTATGAAAAATCCAATACAAAAGATAGTATATGGCAACTTATTACAACACTTGGGCCGTTTTTTATCCTTTGGACACTGGCTTACCAAAGTTTAACAATATCCTATTTCCTTACCTTTGCGTTTACAGTCATTGCCGCAGGATTCCTAGTACGGATTTTTATCATTTTTCACGACTGTTGTCACTACTCGTTCTTTAAGAATCGCACAGCTAATAAAGTGTTAGGAACGATTACAGGTATTTTAACACTATTTCCATTTAGCCAATGGCAGCATGATCATTCGATCCATCATGCAACAAGTGGAAACCTAGACAAGCGCGGAACCGGTGATATATGGGTTCTAACGATCGATGAATATTTAGCTGCTCCAAAATGGCGCAAAATTGCGTACCGACTTTATCGTAACCCTTTTGTTATGTTTGGTCTTGGTCCAATCTATGAGTTTTTAATTAAAAATCGCTTTAATAAAAAAGGTGCAAGAAGAAATGAACGCCTGAATACGTATTTAATAAATGCTTCAGTAACTGTTCTTGTTGTTTTCTTTTGCTGGACACTTGGTACAGTACCATTTTTATTAGTACAAATTCCAATCTTTATGATTTCAGGCTCACTTGGAATCTGGCTCTTCTATGTTCAACATACTTTTGAAGATTCCTATTATGAAGAAAATAAAGACTGGGAATATGTCTTAGCAGCTGTCGAAGGTAGTTCTTACTATAAGCTGCCAAAACTCTTACAATGGTTATCAGGAAATATCGGGTATCACCATGTACACCATTTAAGCCCTAGAGTACCAAATTATAAACTTGAGGAAGTTCATAATAATACCGAGCCCTTACAAAATGTCCCTACGATCACATTAGCTACCAGCTTAAAATCACTAAAGTTCCGATTATGGGACGCTCACAATAAACGCTTTGTAGGCTTTAATGCTTTACGAAGTTACCAAAATCATTAACCTGAAGAGGATGACTCTTAGATCTTCAATATCTTCATTACCTTTAGATATTGAGAACCTAAGTTGTCATCCTCTTAAAGCATGGAAACGAAAACGATGTATATGATAAAATAGCCTTAAAATTTATTCTTAAAGTAGGTTCTGTAAATGAAAAGAATTATTCAAAAAAGCAACGGAATTTCCCCATATATATGGGCTTTTTTAAGTATTTTACCTTTCTATTTCATTTTCCAATCATCATCAACAGCTGAAATCATCGCTGGTATTTTATTAACTATTATGTTTTTCATCACGTTTCGATATGCCTTTCTATCTAAAAGCTGGAGAGTTTATGTTTTAACTCTCATTCTAATCGGCATTTCCTTTACTTCCACGTATCTTTTTAATTATTTCTATTTTTCCTTTTATATTGCGTATTTCATCGGAAATATAAAAGAACGGGTCCCTTTTTTAACACTTTATATTATTCATTTAGTTGCTACATTTGTTGCGATAAACTTTAGTGCTGTTTTACATGAGGCATTGTTATTAAAGCACTTACCCTTTGTTATCATCAGCTCTCTTAGTGTTATTTTCTTACCATTTAGTATTTACAATCGAAAAGAACGTGACAAGCTACAAGAAAAACTTGAGGATGCCAATAAGCGTATTTCTGAATTAGTGATTCTAGAGGAGCGACAAAGAATTGCCCGGGATCTTCATGATACTTTAGGTCAAAAGCTATCAATGATCGGATTAAAAAGCGATTTAGCCCGAAAAATTATTCACAAAGATCCTGAACAGGCAAAGAATGAGATGAAGGATATTCAACAAACTGCTCGAACAGCATTAAATGAAGTTAGAAAAATAGTCTCTCAGATGCGAGGGATTCGATTAAAAGAAGAATTGGTTCATGTTAAAAAAATTTTGGAAGCCGCACAAATTAAGTTAGTAAGTGACGAGGAAATGTCAGTTTCTAATGTCCCGCTATTAACAGAAAATATTCTAAGCATGTGCTTAAAGGAAGCTGTTACAAATGTTGTCAGACATAGTCAGGCAACCGTCTGCTATGTTTCCTTAGAACAAACTCAAACCGAAATTATGTTAAAAATAAGCGATAACGGAATTGGTAATGAATCAACTGATTTCACAAAGGGGAACGGACTAGCGGGGATGAAAGAACGCCTCGAATTTGTTAATGGTCATCTTAACATTTTGACAGAGAATGGTACATCGCTAATCATAACCGTTCCACATGTCGTCAAACAAACCGATTAGGAGGGCACTTATGATTCGTATTATCATTGCTGAAGATCAACAAATGCTTTTAGGAGCCTTAGGCTCATTACTTAATTTAGAAGATGACATGGAGGTTGTCGGGAAAGCTAGTAATGGAAAGGAAGCTCTCGCACTTGTGAAAGAGCTTCAACCAGACATTTGCATTATGGATATTGAAATGCCTGGCATGACTGGACTCGAAGCTGCAGAACAACTAAAGGATGAAAGCTGTAAGGTCATTATCCTTACTACCTTCTCTCGTTCTGGATATTTCCAACGTGCATTAAAAGCCGGAGTTAAAGGGTATCTTTTAAAAGATAGTCCTAGCGATGAATTAGCAAACTCCATTCGAAACATCATGGCTGGAAAACGAATATATGCCCCTGAATTAATGGATGATATTTATAGTGAAGAAAATCCTCTTACAGAACGTGAAAAAGAAGTGCTGGGCCTGGTCGCAGAAGGGATGAACACTAAGGAAATTGCTGATCAACTTAGCATAAAAACAGGGACTGTACGAAATTATATATCAACAATTTTGGAAAAGCTTAATGTAAAAAATAGAATTGAAGCCATTACTCAGTCGAAGGAAAAAGGTTGGTTTAAGTAGATTTGTTCCATTTCTGAAACATCGTGTTTTTTGATAAAATATAGTCTATAGAAGAAAATCGGAGAAACACGATGTTTTCAAGCAAAGATCACCTCATTTAATGAATTAGAATCCTCATTGTATAACTATATTATTACCAATGCTGACAAGGTTATCTATATAAGGATTCGAGACCTGGCAAATGAAACTCATGTCTCTACCTCGACCATTTTAAGATTTTGCCGAAAGCTTAACTGTGAAGGCTTTTCTGAGTTTAAAGGAAAGTTAAAGCTCTATTTGAAGGAATCAAAACCTACTTCTCATAAAGAAATGAAGCATTTTCTATCAGAGTTTATGGAACGAACAATGAAAGAGGATTTTGAAAAAAGAGGTGCAGAATTAGTTACAAAAGCAGAAAATGTATTATTTACAGGATTTGATAGCTCAGGGATCTTAGCACAATATGGAGCACGCTATTTTTCAATCTCAGGTAAATTTTCCCTTTATATTAATGATCCTTATTTTCCTATTCACACAAGGTATTTACATAATTGTATGGTCATTGCCCTTTCTGTGTCAGGTGAAACAGATCATACCATTAACCAAATTAATCGATTAAAGAAGCAAGGAAATCAGATTTTTAGTATTACAAATCATAAAAATTGCACACTTGCTCACATCTCTGATTTGAAGATTTCCTACTATGTAACAGAGGAAAGAAACATGAACTCCTATCAGCCCATTGATATGACAACACAACTTCCGGTGATATATATCTTGGAATTTATGGCTAGAGAAGTACATAGGCAATTAGATGAGAATCCTCGACATGAATAAGAAACAGAAAAAACGCAGCGTTTATGGTATATAACCATACGCTACGTTTTTATATAAAGAAATTATTTAGTTTGATGAACTATTTGTTTCCCCTTTTAATAGGTTAAAATCGGCAATTGGCATCGTAATGATTTTCCCGCCAATTTGGATATGAACGGTATTATCAAAGATTGCTTTTACAATACCTTTTAATGAAATTGTTGAGTCAACAGTAATCGAATTTTTTATATTAGCTTCCATTCTATGACACACCTTTCTATTAAAATAGGTTTGTGTGAAACGAATATAAAATGTTTCAACAAATGTTCGCTTTCAATCATGTAAGTAAAAATGATTATATGTTTTATTATAAACGGATAGAACCCAAAAGTCTCATCAAAAGACTCAAAATTATTCATCAAATAGTACCAAATTTCAGCATACAACAAAAGCGTAAATGCCTTATTTCAGCATAGGGCAAATAAGACGCAAATGAATAAAAAACGTTCTTTGTCTTCAATTCATTTGCGGCTAGGCGCTGGAGCTGGATGTAATAACGCTTATCCGTGTTTCTTGCGATTTATTCTTTTCTAAGCATTGGAAACGAAATTAGGCTTATTCGTTTGAAACGATATCTTCAATATTTTCGTCTAATGTAGTAAATACGGCATCATTCAAAAGACCCTATAACTTGACTCATTCCATCCTACTCATCCGTATGTAAAATAATCATAATTGGGGGATTAACATGAAGAAAACGAAAGGACTTATCAAATTAGCAGTACTAACTTTAGGATTAACCGGAATTTGGGGTGCTTCAAGTGCAGAGGCATCCACACTGTATACAATTAAAAAGGGTGATACACTCTACCGTATTGCGAAGGAAAACGATATGACAGTCTCACAATTGAAACAACTTAACAACCTCTCTTCCTCAATCATTTATCCCGGAAACACATTAAATATTCCTACTCAAGTTACCATCAAAAAAGGTGATACTCTATACGGTCTTTCTAAAAAACATAAAACGACTGTTTCACAATTAAAATTCCTTAATCAACTGTCTTCAAATACAATCTATGTAGGGGATAAGCTTATCATTCCAACAACTGTTACAGTAAAAAAAGGTGACACTTTATACAGTATTGCAAACAACTATGGCCTAACTGTAAAAGAATTAAAAGCTCAAAATTATTTAACATCAAATATAATTAAAGTTGGCCAAATCCTAAATGTTGCTCAAGCCCGGGCATCTTCCTACATTCCTGCGAGCTATGATGCAAATGACATCAAACTCACCGTATCTCCAAAAAGCGGATTTACATTTGATGCAGAAGAACCTAGACGATTTATTGTGAGTTACAAAAAAAATGATTCTTATTTTTCTAGAATTGAAGTATTAGATTCAAATGCAAATATAAGCGAGGTTAAAGAAAACTCAAAAGCTTACTTAAAAGACTATACAATAGCCGAACATCTAACAAAAACAAGCTCACACCCATTCTACCGGGACGCTGAATTTTTCCTGCACGGAACCTCTAGTAAAACTCAAGTAAATATTGTCATGAAAAAAGTAGATGGTGTTTGGGTACGTATCACCATTCATTATTTGAACAAAGAGGAATCAGAATTCATTACACCTAAGATGATTGAAGCATTACAAACAATTAAGGTCATGTGACCATGAAATCGTAACAAAAATGTAACATGAAATATATTGACGATCACCGATAAATATTTTATGATTATCTTAATTAAATAAGTCGTTCTCCTAAAGGGGAGTAGCTTTTACAACAAAGTCGTCATTACAGAGTGAATCACTCTCGGCTTCGTTGGCAACCTTAACGTTGTTAGCAAGACCTTTACTAAATCGGTAAAGGTCTTTTATGTCTTTTTTAAAAACCTTTACCAAATACGGTAAAGGTTTTTTCTTGTTAAAAGGCACATGATAAAAGTTTTACTAAGTTATGGTGTCCAGTTCCAGGCGTCTTGCACTTTTCCTTTATAGGATAGCGATAAAAAGGAGATTACTATAATGGTAAAAAAACTTTCAATGAAAGAATTGATTAAGAAAAACAAAGAAGAGCTTCTTAAAGATAAACGTCAGCTAGATAAAATTGAAAAACGTCTAGAACAAAAATATGTAACACGCAGTGAATATATAGGAGGAGATAAATGATGTTACTTAGAAAATATATGTCACTTTTAGGTGTAGGATCAGCCGTGATCGATCTTATTCTACCGAAAGACACGTATAGGCGCGGTGAGCTGATTAATGGATATTTCCACCTAAAAGGCGGGACAATTGAGCAACAATTAAAGAGAATTGATAGTGATCTTGTATTAATAGATAAAGATACAAATACAGAAAAAGTGATAGATACGGCTACGATATTATCATCAAAGCTTATCAATCCTGAAGAAGATAGCAAAGTGTCTTTCACTTTTAAATTACAAGAAAATATCCCTGTTTCTACAGACAGTATTTCTTACCGTTTTAAAACAAGGCTTACCTTCAATGAAGGTGTAGAGAGTAAGGACCAAGATCTTATTCGGATCATATAAAGTGAAACTTGCATCGATGGGGGTTTTCTTTATCCCCCACTGATGGTTAGTTGAACCAATCGGACCTTTACGGGCAGTTATCCCCCACCTACCTTCTTTGTAAACTCAGTAGCTTATAGGTGGGGGTCTTCCTGCCCGTTAAAAGTGGGATAAAAGATCAATTGCAGGTACGATCCCTATTTGTTGGGATTGAACTTCTAGTGATAGAGACTAGACTTGACTCTTCTTTCACAATTACATCACAGTCTTGTTACTACTATCCAATACATTTTTCTTAAAAACTAGAGGGGTGATCAACATGATAAAACGATTAAAAAGACTAAAATTCATCGTGAAATTTTGGAGATTCATCCCATTTTTAAAGGAGTTTTTCTTTTCCAAACAGGTTGAATCCCATAAAAAGATATTAGGAGCTTTACTCATCCTCACATATGCATTCTTCCCATTCGACTTAATTCCTGACTTTATATCTTTTTTAGGAATTATCGATGATGTTGTAATCGCAACCTTTGTGCTTGATTGGATGATTAAAATGGCTCCAGAATCACTGAAAGAGAAATATGAACTTTAGTAAAAACCATAGACTGTCCTTTTTTGTGGGATGTGCGGAACTATTCTTTTTAAATCTATGTATTTTTTGTCCTTCATCGGTGCTATGAAGGACTTTTTCTGTTAGATCTCTTAACCTTTTGGCCGGTTGACACTTAGCTTAAAAACTATTTACTCTATGATTCTTCATGCCTGGGAAAGAGAGGGATGTTTAAAGACTTTAGGAAAATCTATCCCATTTTTCATTTTTACGAATAAAGTCTCCCTGCTTTTTAATGGAGTAGCCTTTATAGTCGATAACATGTTGTTTATTGTAAATTCAAATACCACCTTTTTTATCCTCTCATTTGCCAGCTTAGCTAGGATGGAATAGATATTTATTGCTTTATTACTTATAACATCTAGTATATGTAATGTGTCACCTTTAATTTGATAAAAGACAATCACACTCTCTTCTTCAAGGTAAACAATGGACTGAGGATAAACATTAATGCTATAAAACATAAGCAATTCATCAGTATGAATGGTTGAAAATTGAGTAGAATTTGGTTGTCTCTTTTTTGCAAAATCATAGATAAAAGCAAGATCTTGATCATTTTCTCCGTTTAGGTGGATGAATTGTTGATTGTTGTTTGCACCTTGGTAAGACATTGAAAAAACATGCTCATTGACCTTTTGAAATCCGAATTTAGGGTAATAATCTAACACTGAATTATTAGCATAAAGGTAAAACACATCAATATGAGTCTCATATTCTTGCATGACTTTGTTCATAAGCTGTTTTGACAGTCCTCTGTTCCGGTAATCTGGATGTGTCATAACTGTTCCAATTTGTATTCCCTTTTTTCGACGATTATTAATGATAAGCTCCAACTTATTTACTGATACATTCGCTATTACTTTTCCATCAGTCACGTAGGAGTGTGGCTCAAACCGTTCTGTCCAGTATCCCTTCTCATACCACCGTTCAAAGTTGATGCCAAATGTTAATGCAGCTAATTCGTTAAAGCTTTTTCTTAATTGATCGTCCTCCTGATAACTTTTCACATATTTAGGATTTGTCATTTTGTTCTCCTACTGCTCTTTTTCTTATAAGATATAAAAAGCCACATTCCGAGAGCATTGGAATGTGGCCTACTATTACTTAGTGAATGCTTCTGTTAAAACAGGAACAATTTGTTTTTTACGAGATACAACACCTTTTAATGTTGCTTGATTGTTATCAAGAGTAACATTGAATGCTTGCTCAACTTTACTTGCTTGTTGACCGATTGCTACAGCTACTGAATCATTTGTTAAGATATCAGTTACAACAAATAAGAACAGATCCAAGCCTTTTTCGGAAACAACGTTGTTCAGAGCTGCTTCAATCTCAGCTTTATGTACAAGAACATCGTTTGTATCAACAGCATTAACTTGAGCAATTTCAACTTTGCTGGAACCCATTTGGAATTCTTTTGCATCCAATGAAATTAATTGCTCAACTGATTTATCACTTAAATCAGCCCCAGCTTTTAGCATATCTAAACCGTAAGAATTAGCGTCAACACCTGCGATTTTTGCTAATTCTTCTGCTGCATCGATGTCTTCTTGAGTGCATGTAGGAGATTTGAATAGTAATGAATCAGAGATAATAGCTGAAAGCATTAATCCAGCTGTTTCTTTTTCAATTTCTACTCCGTGTTCTTTGTATAGCTTGTTAAGAATCGTCGCTGTACATCCTACCGGCTCAGCACGGTAGTACAAAGGATCACTTGTTTCAAAATTTGCAATACGGTGATGGTCGATTACCTCAAGTACACGAACCTGATCGATATCGTCAGCACTTTGTTGACGTTCATTATGGTCAACTAAAATAACACCGCTAGCTTCGCCTGCTACTTTTTCTACTAAACGTGGTGCATCTTTTTTGAAGAAATCAAGTGCATACTGAGTTTCACCACTCACTTCACCTAAACGAACAGGTTCAGCATTTTGACCGATTTTATTTTTTAATTCAGCATACGCGATCGCAGAACAGATTGTATCTGTATCAGGATTTTTGTGACCAAAAACAAGTACTTTTTCCATAATTAACTCCTTTACACATTGAAATATACTCTATCATATCATAATTACTATGGTTTATTTAACTAGGATTTATGAAAAAATTAAAAAAGGGAAAATGATGCTAATCCTGCACTTACAATTATAGCGGCAACTAATACCCCTGCTGCAATTGAAAGAAATGCATATCGAAAGCGAATGCCAAATATGATTGCAGCTACACAAGCACTATAAGCACCCGTTGTTGGTAAAGGTAATGCTGTAAACAGCATTAATCCCACTGCCCCATACTTCTCAACATTCGAACTTTTCTTTAATGTACGTTGGTATAGCCAGTCATACATTCGTTTATATGGTTTGAGCCTCATTAACCAGTTGCTTACAGGCTGAAATAGAAACAGCACCGGAATGATTGGCAATAAATTACCAAAAATACTTAATAGTGACGACTTTCCTAACGAAAAACTATAATGCAGATACGCTAACGGTAAACCGCCTCTTAATTCCAAAATTGGTAATGCTGATACAATAATCACCACAAGCTCTGGTGGTAGGAAACTAAGACTTTGCACAAGTGACTCTTTTAATTTTTCTTTCACAAACACACCTCTAAACTCTTTTTATTCGAGTATTTATTCTATTACATAAATCCAACTATGAAAAGAGCTCTGCTCATACTTATTTACGTGTAAAATGGATTGATACCCATTCATTTGTTTGTGACTTTTCGTTAATAGAAAAACCATCTTGAACAAATTTATTGATTAAATCATCTATATGCCATTCTACTAATCCTGAGATGAAGAAATCATCGCTGTAGTTGAAAAGATTGTGTCTTTCAATAATACTCATCGTTTCGTTTGCACCAATATTAATTAAAATCAAATCATATTTTTCATTGATTTTGTAATCTCCAGTAATTAGATCTGCTTGTACAACCTGAAGATCGTTAGTTAAGTTATTTAGCTCAGCATTATGATAAAGTTCACGTTCGACCTCTTCATAATCAACTGCGACAACTTTCTCTGCTCCTTTTAATGACGCCGCAATTGCTAGCATACCTGAGCCTGTTCCAAGATCCAGAACTGTTTTTCCCGTAAGGTCTTTATTAAGAATCATTCGCAAGCAACCTTGTGTTGTTTCATGTAAACCTGTACCAAAGGCTGCGAGCGGATCAAATTTCAGTACACGTTTATCCTCATATTGCTTTTCGGAGTTTGGGTACTTAATGACCCAGCCATTTCCTAAATCAATGTCCTCAAATTCATAGGATTGCTCCCAATTTGTTTCATCATATGTTTTATATCTTATATCGTCTTTGGATATCGAAAGAGTTGCTTCTAATAGCGGGTAGTATGCTTCAGGTAGATGATCTACTTCCTGATCGCTTGCATAAATTTTCAGCTCGACAAGTTGATCTTCTTTCTCCTCATATCCATAACCATTTTGCACCTTAATGATTTCAATAGGTGATTCATAGTATAAGTTATAAATACCAGCAGCATTAAGTAAATCTGTCACTTCATGTATTTCTTTATACGGTACGTTTATTGAAAATTCGTGTAGCATTCATCGATTCCTCTCTTCATGTAGTGTGATTTTATCACTACAAATTGTCCATACACAGTTTAATATACAATGAAAGAGGATAGCAAATTGTTTTTAAGGAATTTTTCAGCATATATGGGTTACATATTTGGACGAGAGTGGAATCTATCAAACATTTAGCCAATAATCTTTCAACTTTAAAGTTAAATCTATCAACTTTAACCAATAATCTTTCAACTTTAAAGTTAAATCTATCAACTTTAACCAATAATCTATCATTCGACATTTTTTGAGCAAATGTTCAACCAAAAAAGGCCTAGCAATTTTCTGCTAGGCCCACATCATTTGATCTCTATTTTTCAACCTTTACATAGTCTCGCCACCTATGCTTTGGCTGCCAATTTAATAGTTTCTTTGCCTTTTCATTCGAAAGCAATGTTTCATAGCCTTCCAATGGCCTTCGAATTTCTGTATCAGGATATACCGTTTCCATCAAGTGTTGACTCTCGATATCCATGCTCGTTTCATCTGCAGCTATATTTAGGGCTACAGAACCTAGCCCGTTTGTTTCAACTGCAAGCCTGTAAGCGACTGCCGCATCTCTTGCATCAATATAACTCCACATAATGACCTTACGTTGTTCAGGGTCATGAATAAAACTAGAAAAGTTATCATACATATGCGGTGCAATAATATTCCCGAGTCGCATCGATACAACTTGGATCCCTGTTCTCCGATGAATCATGTCTGCTGTTTGTTCGTTTACAATTTTTGATAACCCATAGCTATCCTCTGGTAGCTGAGGATGATCTTCATCTAGCGGAACATATAGTGGTGATAGCTCTTTTATTGGAAACACCAAACCATATGAAGACTCACTTGAGGAAATAACCGCCTTTTTTATCCCTAATGTTCCTGCTGCTTCTAACAAATTATAAGTAGACATTACATTGTTTTTGAACGTTACTTCGTTTGGATGTGAGTAAGCGACAGGAATGGCAGCTAAATGAACAACAGCATCTGCTCCAGCCAACACTCCATATACTTCCCCTAAATTTTGTAAATCTGTAATAATAGTTTTACAAATAGGGTCAATTGGATGCTTGATATCTGCATTCACTACTTCATACCCGTTATCAAGAAATTCCTTAATAACTGAAGTTCCAAGCAGTCCACTTCCACCTGTTACAACGACTTTTTTCATGTATTCACATCCTTATTTTAAAATTTCTTCGATTTGTGAAAGAACATCATTTGATAATATCACTTCAGAGCCTTTTGCATTTTCTATGATTTGCTCCGGCTTAGTAGCACCAACTAAGGTACTTGCGATTCCTGGCAATCGAAGAATCCATGCTATAGCTAATTGTGAAAGACTAATATCTAATTCCTTCGCTATCCCGCCTAATTTTTCAACCTTTATTAACACTTCATCTGTTAAAAATTGATTCATATACATGTTAGAATTCGGATCTGTTGCACGACTTCCTTCTGGAGCACGATTGCTTAAACTATATTTCCCTGTTAATACACCTTGTGCTAGCGGTGAGAAAACAATCTGGCTAATCCCATGCTGCTCACTAACCGGAAGGACTTCATCTTCAATATAACGATGGAACATATTATAATTTGGCTGGTTAACAACAATGCGATCCAATAAGTACTTATCAGCTGTTCCAATCGCTTCTTGAATTTGTTGTGCTGTCCATTCACTTACACCCGCATATAGAATTTTCCCTTGGCGTACTAAGTCATCGATTGTTCTTAATGTTTCCTCAACAGGTGTTTCCGGATCATAACGGTGGCAGTAATAAATATCGACATAGTCAGTATTTAACCTTTTTAAGCTGGCATGGAGTTGCTCAAAAACATGCTTTCTTGACAGACCTCGATCATTTGGTCCTTCCCCCATTGGCCAAAATACCTTTGTTGCTAATACATAGGAATCACGACGATATTGACTTAATGCTTCTCCCACCACCTTTTCGGATTCCCCTGTTGCATAAACATTTGCTGTATCAAAGGAATTAATTCCCAAATCATACGCAGTTTCAATTGTTTTGATCGCTTTTTCCTTTTCAGTTGAAGCCCCATATGTAAGCCAGCTTCCTAAACTAACTTCACTAACTTTAAGCCCTGATCTTCCTATACGTCTATATTTCAATTCAACACATCCCCTTTGTAAAATCATCAAATTTAGAAATCGTTTACATTTGTATATTATAAATATTTCGAAAATTGTGTACAAGTACTGAAATTTTCTTGATATAATTAAAAACAAGTAATCTACTATACTTTTTATAGTAACTACAAGGGGGATACTATGGAAAAAGCAAACAAATTACATATCGAATGTTCGATTGAAAAAGCACTAAATATTATTGGTGGAAAATGGTCTTTTCTTGTCATTAAACAGCTTTTTGATGGTACAAAACGTTTTGGAGAATTACAGAGAGCCATTCCGAACATTAGTCCAAAGGCACTAACAGATACTCTTCGCCACTTAGAAAGTCATCAGGTCTTAACAAGACAAACTTTCGCAACAGTACCTGTTACAGTCGAATATACTTTAACCGAAAAAGGTCATTCCCTTCATAGCATGATAAAAGAAATGAAAAAATGGGGAGCACAGTGGGGGTAAATTCTGCCCAACTCCTTCTATAAACAATTAATTAAAGAGAACGTCTACTTATGGACGTTCTCTTTTTTATGATCATTAAAACCTATTTCAATCTTCTAATTTCAAATATCCTCCGTATGTTTTTGTGACTTTTATCACATCTAATCCAATCCGATTCCGTTACTCTTATCCTATAGTCAAACATAAGGGGGAACAAGTAATGGGCAAAAAAATCAAGCATGAAGATCACACTGAGCTAAAAGGCACATTGATTAGTGTTTTTTCAATTGGATTTCTTATTTTAGTCATGTGGTTTAGTGTTTATTTCTTTTATCTTTCACGTTAATTAGGGGGTATGATCATGCATATTCATAAATTCGAAAAAATTTGGTTAGGATTTGGAATTATTTCTTTAGTTCTATTTTTAAGCATCATTGGTGTGACAGCATTCGCTTTTAATCATCATCCTTCAGGCGGAATGGAGACGATTGATCCAGATAAAGTAGAGCAAACCGCTCCTTTTGACAATCCAGGTGTTTATCAAATTGATGAAGATACCTATGAAGTGATTATTGTAGCGAAAGCATTTGGTTATGACCCTCCGGAAATAAAAATCCCTAAAGGCAAAAAAGTCATTTTTAAAGTGGCTAGTACAGACGTTACTCACAGCTTTTCAATCGTCAATACGAATGTCAATATGATGGTTGTTCCTGGTCAAATTAACACAAAGGAATATACGTTTGAAAAGACTGGACAATATTTAGTTCTTTGTAATGAATATTGCGGCACAGGACACCACTTTATGAAAACAACCATTGAGGTGATTGACTGATGAAACAAATTAGTAAAGGGGATCGGAAGTTAGCTCTCACAAATATTGTTGTTGCTTATCTTGCATTTCTCATTGGAACATTTTGCGGCTTACTTCAAGTATTTATTCGAAATGATGCACTGACATTACCGCCATGGCTTGATTATTATCAAATTTTAACCGCCCATGGAGTTTTACTTGCACTTATTTTTACTACGTATTTTATCTTTGCCTTTCTTATCTCTGGTATGAGCTATTCACTTGGAACATTAGGACCAAAAGTTCGGTTGTTTTCTTGGATTGGATTTTTTGTCACAACAGTTGGAACTTTACTTGCCGTTATTGAAATTGTCGGAGGCAGAGCATCAGTCCTCTATACATTTTATGCTCCCCTTCAAGCGAGTGGTTGGTACTATGTCGGGCTTGCCATCTTTGTGGTTGGGACTTGGATTTATAGCTTTGCTCTAATAAGTCATTATATAAAATGGAAAAAGCTTCATCCAAAACAGCTAAGCCCATTGCTTGCTTTTATGACGATTGCCACTCTAATTCTGTGGATCACTGCATGTTTAGGGGTTGTCACAACTGTTCTGTTTCAGTTTATTCCATGGGCATTTGGCTGGACAGAAACCATTAATGTTGAGTTAAGCCGTTCACTATTCTGGTATTTTGGTCATCCACTTGTTTATTTTTGGCTGCTCCCGGCTTATATGGCTTGGTATGTTGTGGTGCCAAAAATCATTGGCGGGAAAGTATTTAGTGATTCTTTAGCACGTTTATCGTTTGTATTATTTATCTTGTTCTCTATTCCTGTTGGTTTCCACCATCAATTAACAGAACCAGGAATTTCAAGTTTTTGGAAGTTCTTGCAAACCGTTTTAACCTTTATGGTTATTATTCCTTCTTTAATGACTGCCTTCTCTATGTTCGGAACATTCGAACGAGCAGGAAGACAAAAAGGTGCTACAGGGTTATTCGGATGGTTCTTCAAGCTGCCATGGAAGGATATTCGCTTTACGTCTATATTTATTGCTATGTTCTTCTTTATTCCTGGTGGTGCCGGTGGGATTATCAATGCTAGCTTTCAATTAAATGAAGTTGTCCATAATACCCTTTGGGTCGTTGGTCATTTTCATATTACCGTAGGTACACCTGTTGCTATGACATTTATGGGACTTACGTTTTGGCTTATTCCATATTTAACAGGCAGAAAATTAACAAAGAGTATTCAAAAATTAGCTTTTATTCAAGTCATCACTTGGTCCATTGGGATGCTCCTTATGAGCACATCACAGCATATTTTAGGCTTATTAGGAGCACCTAGACGTACAGCTTATTCTGGATATATGGATGATCCTACTGCTTTAGAGTGGTTTAATGGAATTCTATCAAACCATGTCACAATGGCCATTGGCGGCACTATTCTCTTTTTATCAGCTATGATCTTAATCTATATTGTATTTCATACACTCTTCTTCTCTCCTAAAGCTATAACAGATAGGGAAAGAGTTGAATTCCCAATGGCAGAGAGTGATCTATCCCAAACCCCTAAATACTTGGAAAATTGGTGGATTTGGATCGGAATTGCTTTGGCACTTATTTTGATTGCGTACACAATTCCTTTAAGCCAAATGATTCATCATTCACCACCCGGGTCATCTGGATTTAAAACTTGGTAGGAGTGATTCATATGTTTACCGTTACCTTTTCATTATTAATCGTTACAACCATTTTAACCGCACTAATCGTTGACCTAACAACAGTTGATGATAATTGATAATATAAACAAAACACTTGTTTTCATCAAGTTCAATGAACAGAAACTAATTGGGGTTGATGGAAGAGGAAGGTGCGAGACTCCTGTGGGAGCAGAGGGACAGGTAAGACCCTGCAGACGCGTGCGTCGAGGAGGCTAAGTGCCCCCCACGGAAAGCGAGTATCCTGGGGCTGCGATACAACCTTGTGCAATACTTATTAAAAAGCAGGAAAGTACGCTAAAACACATAAATGAAAAAACCAAAAGCGTTAGTAGGACGCTTTTGGGTTTTTCATTTATAATCGACACACATGTAAAGGGCAATCTTCACAGCGGCAAATGCTTCTTAATCCTGGTAAGTCAATGACATTGATATATCCCTTTTCATATTCAATTAATCCATCTTTTTTTAATTGATTTAACATACGGGTTACTGTTTCCCTTGGTGTACCGATCAAGCATGCCATTTCGTCATGGGTGAATTTTTTGGTAATTTCCCATTTGTTACTCTTTTGAATACCGTAAGTATTGATCATGCGAATGATGACAGAGGCTAATGCACCGTTTTTGCCAAAAAACATAAGATCACGTAATTTCTTTTGTGTTAATTGTTGAGAATAACTTACCCATTTCGTGAATTCGATTGAAAAATCGCGATATTTCCACAGGAAGATTTCAATATCATGCATGTCAATGGTTCCAACAACAGCGTCTTCCATTACCCTCGCACTTTCCATCGCTCTTGTTTTTTCATCCGATGGATACTCGCCAAACATATCATTTGCTTCATAATAATTTAACGTTAAGATTTTTCCGTCTTCCGTACTTTTGTATAAATTAATTGTTCCTTCAATAACAAAATATAGCTTATTAACACGATCCCCTTCTATAAAAAGATGATCCCCGCTTTGCACCTTAACAATTTTCATATGTTGTTTTAATAGATTGATACTTTCTATAGAAAAAATATGCGTATTTGCTATTAGATGATTTTTCTTTTTAACATTCATTGTCATCGTTATCGCTCCTAACTCCTAACTCATATCTTTATTGTATAGGAACGAAGGATGAAAAGTTATCAGGGAATCCCCTCAATTTCTTTCTGTTTTTCCCCTAATTTAAAAAGGCTGTTTTCACAAACTTTGTTGCTATGTAATAAGTACCTGCGAAAGGTTGATTGGAGCTCCAGGGCGCTCGCTTTCCGTGGGGCGGACAGTGAGCTTCCTCGACGCAAGCGCCTGTGGGATCTCACCTATCCCGCTACTCCCACAGAAGTCTCGCACCTTCCGCTCCCATCAACCTAAACATTATTTTTGTTCAAATAACTTATTTAAAATAAAAAACTTTAAGAAGAAAGCATTAAAAAAGGAGCAATGACTATTGCTCTTTTTTAAACGGTACTTTAACTGTAATGGTCGTTCCTTTATGCTGGGAAGAATTCAATTGAAAATCTGCCTGAATGGAACGTGCCCGCTCCTCCATGCTGAATAATCCAACTCCATTTCTTTTCCCATTTATGTCAAAGCCAACTCCATTATCCTTAATAACGACTTCTAAGTGATCTTCCTTTTCCATTATGGAAAGGTGAATTTCATCTGTTTCTGCGTATTTTCTCGAATTGGTGATCGCTTCCTGGACAATCCGATAGATACTGGTTTCAACTTCAGAATCTAATCTTCTTTGCAGCTGGTATGTAAATTTCGTTATTATTCCGTAGTGCTCCGTAAATTTATTAAGAAAAGAGCGAATGGCAGGGATAAGACCAAGGTCATCGAGAATAGATGGACGTAATTGCCATGAAATTTGTCTGATTTCCTCAATAATATTTGAGATTTCAGATTCCATTTGGGCAACGATCTTCTCATTTTCTTTTGATCGCAAACGATTAATCATAATAAGCAAGCTATATAGGTTTTGTCCAATTCCATCATGTAGCTCTCGTGAAATTTTCTTCCGTTCCTCTTCTTGAATACCTATGAGCTTAATCATCATTTGCTGCAGTTCTTTTTCTGCCCGTTTCCTTGAAGTAATTTCATTTCTGATCGCTAAGTATTGATATGGTTTTCCTTTTTTATTTAAAAAAGGGACAATCGTTGTATCCACCCAATAAAAGCTTCCATCTTTCGCGCGATTTTTAATTTCTCCCTTCCAGACCTTTCCTTGACCAATCGTATTCCAAAGTTCTTTAAAAAAGGCTGGAGGATGATGGCCGGAGTTAATAATTTTATGACTATTACCTATTAATTCATCCCTGCTATATTTCGATATTTTACAAAAAGTTTCATTTACATAGGTTATGATTCCCTTTTGATCTGTGATCGCCACAATGGATGATTCATCCAATGCAAATTTAAAATCCATTAACTCTGAAATAGAGGCTTGCAGTTCTTCTTTTATTTCTTGAACATTCTTATCCTCACTACTTGCAGTTTTTAAATGCAACACACATAGTTGTTCATTAGATAATTCAAGTAAATCAAACGATATTGTAATCATCGCCGAGGTATGGTCCTTAAAGACGCCTTCTACCACAAAAGTATCTGAAGTGTCTTTAAATAAATCTTGAACAATCAATTCGGGAAAGAGGAATGAAATTTCCTTGTGGATGACTTCTTCTTTTTTATATCCAAATAGTGATTCGGCGGCCTGATTATAAGAATGGATCAATCCTTTCTTATTAATGACGATAAACGCTTCTGATTCTTTTCGGATCATCTTACATGATATTCCTTTCTTTCCTGAGCTTTATTAGTTACATTCCATACCCTAACAACCCTTTTTTTAGAGCATATTCTACAAGCTCCGGTCTTGTTTTTAGTTTTAGTTTTTCCATTATTCGCGATTTATGATTTTCTACAGTTTTGACGCTAAGTACGAGCTTTTCTGCTATCTCCTTGTTTGAAAAACCTTTCGCGATTAATGTGAGCACCTCTTTTTCACGTTCTGATAATTGAGAATAGGTGTCCTCATTTACTCCATTTTTAAGTTTAACTAGATAATCTTCCATTAGTTTTTTTGTAGCAGTAGGATATAAATATGCAGAGCCTTCAGCAACGACATTGATAGCATGAATCAATTCGTTGTGAAGAGCACTTTTCAAGATACAGCCTGATGCCCCCGCTTGTATCACACGGAATAAATATTCTTCATCATCATGCATTGTAAGAATAAGAATTTGAACCTCCGGCCATCTTTTTTTTATTTCAACTGTTGCCGTTAATCCATCTTTTCCATGCGGCATGCTCAAGTCCATTAACACAACGGCAGGTTTTAATTCTTCTACTTTTTGTATCGCCTCGTCCCCTTCAGAAGCTTCACCGACAACTTCCATGTTTTCGATATCATTTAGGAGCATTTTTAGACCTGTTCGAACAACAGCATGATCATCAACTAATAAGATCGATGTAGTCAATCTTTCCACCTCACATACGGAATGGTTATCCTTATTTGACCATTTCTTACATTTATTTTTTTCCAATTAATAGAACCGCCAATTAACTGGAGTTGCTTTTCCAATACCTGAAGAATCGAAGAATAACTCTTAGCTCGCTCATCTAATTGTTCCTCGATTTGGTAGTTTATTGTTAGTTTAAGGATTTGCTCCCAATTTGTCGTTACTTCTAAGCTTTTGACTGTGAAAACAACTGCCAACATATTCAGTACTTCTTTAAAAGATCGATAGATCGTCAATTCTATGGTTTGTGGTAATAACTGTTTTTCACCATAGCTTTGAATTTGAGTCATAATGCCAAACTTCTTCCTATAATTCGTTAAAAAGTTTTCAAGTTCACCATTTAAGCCCTTTTGAAAATATGGGCGCACATCCTGGGAGAGAAAACGTATATCTTCAATTGTACTTTTTGTTAATTTTATCATTTCTTCATTTGTTGTTCTATCTTGATTATCGCTTAACCGCTGATGGATATATTGTAAATGATTAAAAATAGCATACATCCTTTGTGCAATGTCTTCATGTAATAGATTTGAAATCTCCTTCAATGTTTCCTCATAATGGATGAGCAAATGGGCATCATTCAATTCTTGTTTATTCATCGTCATGTTTTCACCTTATTCATATGATCAGATAAGGACAGACATATTTATTTAGCCATCCCCTACTCATATTTTAAGGTTGCAGGAGTTGAAACTCTGTGACAAACATCACGATACTTTTTGCAAAAAGAAAAGGACTCAACTTTATCGAGTCCTTTTCTATAAATATATTTATTTTTGATCTTGCAGCATTTTGTAAACCTGTTCTACATCCTTGTCACCACGTCCAGAGAGATTAACAATGATTGAGTCTTCTGTTCCAAGTTGTTGTGCCAACTTCATCGCATAAGCAATTGCATGTGAGCTTTCAAGAGCTGGAATTATCCCTTCAACTTTTGATAAAACTTGGAAAGCTTCTAATGCTTCCTGCCCTGTTACGGTTACATACTCAGCTCTGTTTGATGTTTTTAGATAGCTATGTTCTGGTCCAATTCCCGGATAATCTAGTCCTGCAGCGATCGAATACGTTGGCTTTGGTTCTCCATTTTCATCAAGCAATGTTAAGCATTTAAAACCATGAATAATAGCGGGTGTACCTTCTGTTAACGAAGGAGCTTCGGCAGGTTCCACTCCAATTAAACGAACTGACTCCTCATTGATATAATGAGCAAAAGCTCCGATCGCATTACTTCCACCACCCGCACAGGCTACCACTGCAGCAGGAAGCTTACCCTCCTTCTCTAAAATTTGTCTTTTCGATTCTTCACTAATGATCGATTGGAAGTGCTTGACCATTGTTGGAAAGGGGTGGGGACCAACAGCAGAGCCTAAAAGATAAAAAGTATTTTCGTAGTTTTGAACTAAGTCATTTAATGCTTCATCTACCGCATCTTTTAATCTTCCTTGTCCTTTATCAACGGAAACTACCTTTGCACCTAATAGCTCCATACGAAATACATTTAATGCTTGTCTTTCTGTATCTAATTTTCCCATGTAAATCGTGCAGTCCATTCCACCGACAATGGCACACGCAGTTGCTGTGGCTACACCATGCTGTCCAGCACCTGTTTCTGCAATAATTCTAGTTGCTCCCATCCGCTTTGCCAATAATATTTGTCCAATTGCATTGTTGATTTTATGTGCTCCTGTATGGTTTAAATCTTCACGTTTCAAATATATTTTTGCTCCACCAGCTTGTTTTGTTAAATTTTCAGCATAAGTTAGCGGATTTTCTCTGCCAATATATTCTTTCATATAGTAATGAAATTCTTCTATAAATTCAGGGTCATTCTTGTACTTTTCAAAGTTTTCATCAAGTATTGATAGTACATTCTTTAAATCCTCCGGAACAAAGCTACCACCAAATTCTCCAAAATAGCCTTTTTCTACAGTATGATTATTCATGATTAAACTCCCCTCTGTTTTAAAAAAGAAAATTCAGACTTCTCTTTATAGTATACCATTTTTCCTTTTTGATTTTATGAATTTTTGTTGATATGAACAAAAGCGCCACAGTGACTTAGGCGCTGGCTGTTGAAAACCGCAACATGCACATTGCACGTCCTGTGCTTCGGAACTTTATTTCAAAGCGCTTATTCACTACTACTATTCATGGAATTTATCATTTCCTAGTAAAAGATAAAAAAAAGAGTCGCATGGACTCTTTTTTATTCTTTCGTTAAATAGTTCTTAACGTTATATTCTTCTTTTTTCTCTTCTAACCATGTTGGATATTCGTTTGCCATTTTTTCATCTAGTAGAATTCCTTTTATTTCTTCTTTGCTTTTATCAAAGTTGGCTTCTGCAGCTTCTTGAATATCTGTTACTTTAATAATATGATAACCATGTTCTGTTTTCACTGGGTCACTTATTTCATCAACTTTCATTGAAAAGGCTGCTTCTTCAAATTCAGCTACCATACTTCCCTTACTGAAGAATCCTAAATCTCCACCTGATTCAGCAGACCCCGGATCAGTTGAATATTCTTCAGCCAGCTCAGCAAAATCTCCACCATTATCTAACTTTTCTTTTACTTCTTTTGCAGTCTTTTCATCTTCGACTAAGATATGACTCGCCTTTACTTGCTTTGTTTGAGCAAAAGAATCTTTGTTTTCATCAAAATATGTTTGCATTTCTTCTTCAGTAATCTCAATTTGCGGCTCTAGAATTTTTTCTATTTGAAGATTCACTTCGATATCTTCCTTTATATCCTCCTGTGTTAGTCCGCTTGCTGTCAGCTGTTGTTCAAAGGTTTCTTCTCCGCCATAAGAGTCAATCAACTCCTGGAGTTCAGCATCTATTTCCTCACTTGTGACAGTGATATTTTCTTTTTCAACTTCTTGTTTAATTAAGTTTTTTGTTATAAGTGTATCTAAGGCCGCTTCACCATTTTGCTCCACAAAAAAAGTATATAAATCGTCCTTTGTTAGTGATTCACTTCCAACCTTAGCGACAACCTCACTTCGAGTTGATAGAAAAATAAAAACAGCAATCGCAACCACTGCTAGGATTGCTAAAATAACTAGTGTTTTTTTACTTGCAAATATTTTTTCAATCATCCAATTACTCCTCAATTGTTTTTAGATAAGCTCTTTCTCCAATGATTACTATAAATAAGAAGTATGGGATAAATATGTATGAATTATGGGAAATTGTAAAAATCTACTCTGGCAATAATAAAAAAGACCCCTAAAAGGGGTCTTTTTATAGAGCTGCTTATGCAGCATTATCCTTATTTTTGAACGTTAGCAGCTTGTGGTCCACGAGCACCTTGTTCTACTTCGAAAGTCACTGTTTGACCTTCTTCTAAAGTTTTGAAACCATCACCTTGGATAGCAGAGAAGTGTACGAATACATCGTCTTGACCTTCAACTTCGATGAAACCGAAACCTTTTTCTGAATTAAACCATTTTACTTTACCTTGTAGCATTGTTTTTCCTCCTGTGTGGAATCTAACGTCCACTTTGTATTACTATTCTTGCTAGACAACGATTCATCAAGAGGAAAAAACTTTTTAAAGCTACTTCCATCTCTCAGTCTTATCCGAACAAAAATAATTAACTCAATTCTAACACTTAATTTTGTTTAAATCAAGGAACTGGATAACCTTTTATGCACAAACGTTCGATAATATCCTACATATTTTTACACGAACTACAAGCGACAGATGCGAAACTAATTGTTGACTTCCATCAATTCCTAAACCCTTTTAAACGGCCACCAGTTTGCTGCACCAAAGGTTTTCACCATTACCGGAATAAATAACGGGAGCACAATTAAGGCATATAAGAATAACCCTGTTAAGATGATTGCCGCAATTTGAATAAGTGAGAGCATTCCAGATGGGATCATTGCTGCGAAAGTACCACCTAAAATAATAACAGCTGAAATGATGACTGTTCCCATTTTCTTCATTGCTACTAGCATTGCTTGACCTACTGATAAATCTTTATATTCATTAAAACGATCCATTAAGAAAATACTGTAATCTACACCTAGTGCAACAAGAATAACAAATGCAAAGAAAGGTACAGCCCAGCTAATTCCCGAAAACCCTAGAATATGAACAAAGATTACTTCATTTATTCCCATCGCTGTATAATACGTTAAAATCAATGATCCGATGATATAAATTGGCATAATAATGGAACGGAATAAGAATACGAGAATGATAGAAATACCTACTAACATTAAAACAACTGTTCGAGAGTAATCATTATTTGACATTGTATTTAAATCAGCATTCGTACTTGTTATTCCACCAATTGCAACTTTTGCATTTTCCAGCTTTGTATTTTTTGTTGCTCGCTCTAATGCTGCATTTACCTCATCCATTTGATTAATCGCCTCATTTGAATAAGGATTACTTGAGAAAATAACATCGAATGTCATCACCTTGTGGTCATTAGACATATAAGTGTCTAATGCTTGCTCAAAGTCTTCGCTTTCTAGTACTTCTTCTGGTAAATAAAAGCCTGCTGAATCATCTGATTTTGACAAGTCTGCTAAATATTCTTGTGCTGATCCTAGCCCTTCTGATACTTGGTTTAAGCCATCAACACTTTGACTAAGTCCGTCTGTTAGCTGGCTCATTTGACCGTCAAGATCTCCAAACCCGTCTAAAAGCTGTTGTTGACCATTTGTTACACCTGTAAGTCCATTTGTTAACTGTGGAATGTTATCCACAATTTGTCCTTGACCATCAGCCAACTGATTTAACCCAGCTTGTTGTTGTTCTATTCCTTCAATTAGTTGAGCTAATCCTGATGATAGTTCTTTTTGACCCTCAACTAGTTTTGAAAAGTTTGTGTTTGCGAGATTTACTCCATTATGGAGTTCATTTAATCCATTATTTAGCTGATCAATCCCGCCTGCTAATACAGGTAATTGCTTATTGGCTTCAAGAACAGTCCCTTTTATCGCTAAATAATTCGGGTCATTTCCTAGATTAGGATAGGCTTCACTTGCCTCAAGTTCGGCAAATTTTCCTTCTATAGAAGATAAAGCTACAGATAGACTAGAAACACCCTGACCTATTTCATTATATTTACTATATAAAGTGTTTAAATTATTCTCAACTTCTGTATATCCGGCTAATAATTGATTGCTACCAGATTGAAGCTCTTCTGCTCCTGCCTTCGCATCTGCTAAGCCTTTTTTAATTTCTGTAGAGCCTGCTGACCCTTGACGAATACCTTCCTCAATTTTGGCTAGATTTGTTTGAATTTCTGTCATCCCTAAGTTTATTTTAGCCGTTCCTGTGATAAGTTCATTAATGCCTTCTGTTGCTTCTTTCAATTGTGGAGAAGAGATGGACAGCTCACTTTCAGCTTCAGCAAGTCCCTCACTAATTTTGCTAATCCCCTCGTTACCTTCCCCAAGACCTTCTTCAAGAGTTTCAGCTTGTTTTGAAACATAGAAATCTTCAATTTTTTCTCCTGTTGGTCTTGTAACAGAGCGAACAGATTCAACAAGATCAACCTTTTCCAATTCCTTGCTAATTGACTCTGCCAGAGCAATGTATTCAGTTGAATTCATTTCCTCATCATTTTTTACCACAACTTGTGTTGGCATTGATTCACCTGGCCCAAAGCCGTCGGCAATTGCATTAAATGCTTTTATAGAATTTACATCAGAGCCAATTTCTTCTAAGGAGTTATATGATAGCTCTCCATCATATGTGACCAGGAACGGTACAGTTACAGCCGCTACGACTAACAACGCAATAAATGGTCTTGCTAATGAGAAACGACCAACAATTCCCCAGAATTTACTATCCTTATGTTCAAGCGTCCCTTTCGAAGGCCAAAAAATCTTGTTTCCTAATACAGCCATAAAAAATGGTACAACGGTAAACAAAGCAATGAGTAAAATAGCTACCCCTACTGCAACAGCTGATGCTGATTGATAAAGTTTAAATTGCGAGAATCCGATAGCTGCAAAACCAATCATAACAGCCACACCGCTAAAGAACACTGTTCTGCCTGCATTACGATAGGTTTCAATAATTGCTTCCACAATGCTTTCCCGATGGGAGATCTCTTCTTTAAAGCGACTTAATAGTAAAATACAATAATCTGTTCCAATTCCAAACAAAACGGCTACTAAGAAAATTTGGGTAAAGTTTGAAATCGGAAAATTAACGAGATCAACAAGGATGGCAACAATAGATTGTGATGCCAAATAAGTAAGACCAACGGTAATTAAAGGGATAAGAGGTGCTATCACAGATCTAAAAACTAATAATAAAACAATTAAAATAAATACAACTGTTATCCCCTCTGTTTTCTTTAATCCTTCTTGTGAACTAGTCATTACATCCTGGTCAATCATCCATCCGCTTGTGTAATAATGTTCCACTTTGATATCTTCGATCGTCTCATACAATAAATCCGAAATTTCCTTACCTTCACGATCATTTCGATTAACAGTAACTGATGCCAAAATCGTTTTACCGTCATTAGAAACTAATTGTTCCTCAAGTGATTCTTCATTGAAATGAGTTAGTATATTGGCAACATCTAATTCTTTATTTTTCTCTAAAAGACGAATCGCTTTCTCTGCTTCTTTGATTTCATCATTCGTTAGCTTTTCTTCATTATGAAAAACAAGGGCAGCAGTCGTTTCGTCACCAACACTATCTTGCTCTTGTACTTCAGTTAGTATCTCATCTGCCAGGGATGATGAGTAACCTTCCGGAACATTTATTTGGCCCTTCTCACTTACAAGGTCACCCATGTTAGGGGCTACTAAAAACAGCCCAACAACAACTGCAATCCACCCAAGAATAACGAACCACTTTCCTTTAACAATTGTTCCCACAATTATTCCTCCATTTTACAGTCTTTCAGATTATCCAGTTGTGCATTTAATTTTTCATACGTTTCAATAAAAGAAACAATTTCTGTTTCTTCAAAACTCGTGATAATGGATTCAACAAGTGTATGAATTTTTTCTTCAGTTTTTCTAAACAGCTCTGTTCCTTTATCTGATAATGTCAGATAAATGACTCGTCGATCGTATTCATCACGTGTTCTTTTAATCAACTCTTTTTCTGCTAGACGATTAACAATTGCGGTAATAGCACTCTTCTTTACATCAAACACTTCAGCAAGCTCTGTAGATGTGCATGTTCCTGCTTTATGTATATAACGGAGTGTATAATGCTGGTCATTTGTAATCGTGTCGCCTATGCTATCTTTGATGAGATTCTCTGCTTTTTTCGTTACTGCAAAGCTCACATCAACATAACGATTAATTAAATCTTCTATCAGTTTTTCTTTCATTAGGATTAGCCCTCCAAAAGTAATTAAACCATTTAACTATTAATGTGTTTAACTATAAAATGATTCTGTCTTCCTGTCAATAAGTAAGCTTATGCAAACAAGCACAAAAGCGCAAGCGCCTTGAACAGCCTCAGGCAACTAAGACATAAACAGACGAATAGAAGACGTTCTTTGTCTTCCATTCATTTGCGGCTAGACCCTGGAGGCAGTAACTAACGCGAAGTCCTGTCGCTGTAACTGCACTCGCACGTCCTGTGCTTCGGGGCTAGGAGCTGGCAGTCAAAAATGCGACATCAATCTCCAAGACCGCACTTGCACATCCTTTGCTTCGAAGCTGGATGCCGCGCGCTAATCCACAGTACAAGAATTTTATACTTCCTAGACGACATGAAAAAATTCATTCGTATTAGGTTAACTTTATCAATATATTTTATATAAATTCCAATTCTTATATTTCTCAATACCTTAGGGGTAGAAATGAACGAACAATGGAAATAATACAAGTTATCAAGAATATCTGAGGAGGATCAGAATGAAATCAGGTCCAAAAAGAGGAGATCACCATCTGTCCATTCTATATTTTTTCATTTGCGGGTTATTATTTATTGGATATTTTATTGATTTTATTATTTTTAAAGATTGGTCGTTTCTATATGTTACTATTCTTGCCCCTTTAGTATTAGGATTTGTTAATTGGTCAAAGAGTAAGCATAAAAGAAAAGCACTACTTGAAAAACTTGATTTCCCTCAAAACCAATGGCGAAAATCTTAGTATTTCTTAGCAAACTTTGTTGGAATGAAATAAGTATTCGGGTAGTTGTTTGCAGTAAGGGGTTACTCGTCGCCCCTTTAAAAAGTTCATACTCTCACCATTTTAAGAAATACTACAATTAAATTGGACAAAATGGAGGTTTTAAAGTGGAGAAGATGCCCCTTACTTCAGTTACAAGTGGAATGGGTTTTGCCGTTGTACCAGATGTTTATTGTTTTTGTGATCAAATTGTTAATATTGTTTTTATTGGTAATCCAAGGGAGTCAAACGAATTTGTTTTAATTGATGCGGGGATGCCGGGCTCAGATGAGGTCATAGTATCAGAGGCAAAAAAACGATTTGGAGAGAATTGTAAACCTTTAGGGATCGTCCTAACTCATGGACATTTCGATCATGTTGGTGCCTTATACAATTTATTAAATGAATGGGACACTCCTGTCTATGCTCATCCATTAGAGAAACCATACTTAACAGGAAAAAGTGACTATCCACCACCAAATCCAAAAGCCGAGGGTCTTGTGGCAAAGATGTCTCCGTTATTTCCTAGACATAGCATAGATATTAGCTCCCGCTTAACATTACTAAGTGATGATGGAATCATTCCATGTCTACCAAATTGGCGTTATATCCACACACCTGGTCATACACCTGGACATATTTCATTATTTAGAGAAATTGATCGAGTGTTAATTGCCGGTGATGCAATTACAACTGTGGAACAGGAATCTCTATACGATGTTATGACACAAAAACAGGAAATGCATGGTCCCCCTGCGTACTTTACTCTTGATTGGGAAGCTGCAGAAAAGTCAGTGAAAAAAATAAAGTCTCTTCATCCTCAAGTGGCTATATCCGGCCATGGCTTACCTATGACAGGGGATGAACTCCAAAACAATTTAAATATTTTAGCAGATAACTTCATACACACAGAGGTTCCTGAAAATATCAAACAATCAGGTGACATTACGTTGTTCTAAGGAAAAAGCATAGGAATTCATTATTTTGTTTCTATCTCTTCCTGCACCACCATACAATACAATATGACAATTTCCTTAGGAGGGACATCATGATTGTTATTGGTAACCGTGTGGTGGATGCAAATACCTTAAAAGCCTCCGGTTTTGAGTCAGAGAAAAATGAAATGATCGACAAAATGAGTCGATATCAAGAGACCTATTCCTTTTTAAACATTCAGCATTTTGAATTCTCTCTACATCTACGATACGCTATCATTCAAGCTGCTCGTCAATTATTAGCAAGTAAAGCTAGATTCACAACCTTTGAAACCGCAAGATGTAATGAACAATTCTGGGATTTAACAGAGCAAGGTGGATTTAAATTAAAAAGAGGGATAAACCCATCAGTTGCCATTTCAGATATATTTCAAAACGGAAGAGAATACGGGTTTGAATGTGCTACAAGCATTATTATTATCTTTTATAAAGCTGTACTAGATTCGATTGATGTAGCTCAATTCAATCGTATTTACCAGGGGTTATACCTACGTGACTGGCAGTCTGATGATGATTTGCCAATTTACACTCGGAGAGGAAATGATTATCTTCCAGGAGACTGTTTATACTTTGCTAACCCTCAATTCAATCCCCAAACACCGCAATGGCAGGGTGAGAATGTCATAGATTTAGGAAACGATTTATACTTTGGTCACGGTATAGGAATAAAGACAGCTGATGGAATCATCGAGTCTTTAAATAAACGCCGTAAACCCTATGCTACAGAATCTGCTTACTTGCTTTCACAAGTAACTAGACTTGACCACCATTATCTTTACCGTTTTTCAAGTTATGGTCCCAATAGAAATAGAGTGCCGCAATTTATTGCTTCAAAAACAATTGTTGGAAAAATTGGGTCGAGCCACTATTATATATAGACTTATTTTTTAAAAATAAAGCACCGGCTTATGACCGGTGCTTTTTCTCTATATTGATGTTCCTATTTCTGCTTTTTTTATATAAAAACATAATTAAGGTTATGAAAATAGAGAAACATGTATAAATAAGCACCCAAACAAAAAATGTTTCATTAAAAAAGAAGAGCATTAAAAAGGAGAAGAGGACAAAGATAATCGCTGGTGTTACATAGATTTTTTTAGTTAATACAAAACCAATAATTGAAGAAATCAGGACAATCCCAGCGAACAAAAAAAGGAGAATATTTAATTCCATATGTCACCTCTTAAGAGTACTAACATTTTTTATTCCACTCATTTTACCATAAAATAAAATGAAGTACCCCTAGTTCTGATCCAAATCTCCTATCATTTTATGAACTCTTTTTTAGGCTAGCGCTATTTAACATGCTTTAATATAAAAATTCCGTTGTCTAGGACCGTCAAATTCGCAAAAATAAATGCCTTGCCATGTACCTAGTAATAGCTTTCCATCTGAAACGATAATTGTTTGGGAGGAGCCTACTGTACTAGCTTTCATATGTGCAGCCGTATTCCCTTCGGCATGTAGATCCTTCGCAACTTTCCAAGGATACATTTCATCAAATCGTCTTAACATATCACTTTTTACATCTGGATCTGCATTTTCATTTATTGTAATTCCGGCTGTTGTGTGAGGACAATAAACAAGCACGGTTCCTTCTTGAATCTGTTGTTCGTTAACAAAGGCCTGGACAACATCAGTCACTTCGATCATTTCATCACGTTGATGACTTTCAATTGTATACTTCCTTAACATTTTAGCAACACCTCTCATTGGTAATCTGTCACTAGTATATACCAATAAATGAAAGAGCTTAAACACAAACCTTTCTGATTGATGGAATGTTTAAGATTTTGTATCATCATCACTACTAGTTCCCATGACTAGCGGGAAAATTACTTTAAACGTACTTCCTTCTCTAAAAACAGATTGAACCGTAACTTCCCCACCATGCGCCTTCATAATTTCTTTTACAATCGCCAAGCCCAAGCCTGTCCCTCCAATACGTCTACAATCTGAATTATCAACCCGATAGAACTTAGTAAACAATTTATCTAATTCACTTTCAGGAATACCAAGGCCCTCATCTTTTATGAAAACCTTTAAATTTGATCCTTCTTCATATAAATGAATGAAAATGTTGCCACCCTCTGGGGAATATTTAATGGCATTGCTTAACAAATTATTAAATACTTGCTCCATTTTATCCATATCACAATACACCATTGTATTTGACGTTTGTATACTATAATGAAGCACATGACTTGGATGATTAATTTGATATGTTTCAACAAGATTAGAAATTAATGGTTCAAGATCATCGAGCTTTTTATTATAGCTTTGTTTACCAGCTTCCATTCGTTGAACATCTAAGAAATCATTAATAAGAACCGTCAAGCGTTTTGCTTCTTGATAAATGGTTGTTAAGTACTTTTTCTGTCTTTCTGGCTTAAGTTCCTTATTAAGTATAAGCTCTGTAAAACCAAGAACACTCGCTAAAGGCGTTCTTAATTCATGACTAACCGTACTAACAAATTCGGATTTCATCACATCTACTTCATATTCTTTTGTAATGTCACGATGAACAATAACCGTACCGAACTTATCACCATTTCTTGTCAGTGACTCACAATACACTTGTATGACTCTTTTTATCGGATCTTTCTGATGATAGACAAAGGATTGTTGAGCCGTTTTTCCTTCCAATAGGGTTTGGTTAAAAAAGCCTTCTAATTCCCGGCTATTTTCTACTGATTTCAATAAGGTTTCAATCCATTCTTTATATGGTTTTTGAACCATCATTTCTCTATTGCATCTAAACATATCACATACCATTTTATTTACCTGCAGGACGGTTCCATTTACATCAATCAGCTGAACTCCTTCATTAATCGTGTCTAAAATGTCTTGAGTTAACTGTCGTTCTTCTTCAGATAATTCAAATATATGAATTTTATCTAATGAAATTGCAATTTGTTTGCTCAGTCCATTGAATTGCTTTAATTCTTCTACAGTAAAAGGTTTGTCGAATCTTGAATACAACATAACTGCTTCCATTAGACCGGATGAAGAAATAACTGGAAGGTAAAGGTCATAGCAAAATGAAGTATGAGTATAGAAAGCTTTTTCTTCATCCTGACATTCCCGCTTAATGACAAATGGTTCCTTAGTTTCCTCCAACCTGATCATAAACCCGGAATCTAAATTGCTGATGAATTGCTTGATTCCCATCTGAGAAACACCAAAGCTTGCATGAGGGAGTCCGCGGCTTAACAGCACAATCAACCCTTTATCTGCCTCAATAATATCGCACATTGTCCGAACGATACTATTTAACACTTCTTGTTTATCAAGGGTATTCGCAATACCTTTTACCAAGTCATTCCGACGTTTCAGATCAAATTCCCTTTTTTGTGCAAGTTCAAGCGCTTCTTCTAGTTCCAATTGTTGTGCATGTAGCTCATCTTGTTGTGCAAGTAGCTCCTCGTTTTGCGAGCTTAAGTCTTTCTCTTTCTCTTGAATACTTTTCGTCATTTTTTCAAATGCAATAGATAATAAACCTAGTTCATCTTTTCTGTTTGTTGTATCTGTAAATAAGATTGGGTTTCCAGCTGCTATCTCGCCGGCCGCAATGGTAAGTTGTTTTAATGGCTTTCCAATGCTAGCAAGCAATTTACTTGTGAACATCGCCATGCCGATAATTAAGAGAAAAAGAAGAATACCAAACACTATCTGACTGATAAAGATTTTCTGATTATGAACATCATGTATCTTCATAACCTGTTGTTCTATACTCTCAGTATAGTCTTTTATATTATCCTGGTATGTCCTAATGGTTGCTGATCCATTCTGATCTATGGCAATCTTGGCGACTTCATTTGTTTGCCCATTATCATACAATATTTTCGATTTAGGCATAACATCATGAAAATAATATTGATAAAACCCATTAATTTGATTTAAAAACACAACGTCCTCTTCATTATCCACAACATCTTCTAAAGCAACTATGCCCTTCTCAACATTTTCTTGTTGTTCCTTCACTTTTTCAAAATAAATCTCCCTACCATTATAAGCAAAATATGCCCTCATCTCTGAAACAGCCAAATTAAAGGAATAATCCAACTCTGACGCAATATGTTCCTTTTTTTCTAGCCTATTATTATCCTTTTTAAACTGATGATTGATTTTATTTTGATAAATCAACAATCCAGACATCAAGACACTAAATGTTAAGATAATAGTAATGGTGAGAAGGGAGAACTGCCTGGCTAAACTATTTCTCACATATTTTTTACGCTTCACCTAAAATCTCCTTAATCTTTTCAACAAGCTTCTTTGGACTGAAAGGCTTAGACATAAAATAATCCGCTCCAGCTTGTATCACCTTTTGTTGGTCAGATGATTGACTTTTTGCACTAAGCATCATTATTTTTGTTTTATTTTGATCATTCCGTATTTTTTGTAATAATTCTAGACCCGTATATACAGGCATCATATGGTCCAGCAGGATTAAATCATATTCAGTTTGGCTAATAAGATAGTAGGCTTCCTGTCCATTACATGCCTCATCTATTAGATATCCTTCGTCCTCAAGTGTGTCAACCACAAGCATTCGTAACACTTCTTCATCTTCTGCAAGTAAAATTTTTTTCAAATGATGCTTCCTCCTTTTGAAAAAACCCAGGCTCTTGTATAACTCACAATGAGCCTGAGTTTTTTATTTTTGACTTTGTTTAAATGTTTTTTGCAAATAGTCATAGGATTTTTTTAATCGCTCATGGTAAACAGGTTTATCCCAGTTGCCCCAAGTGTATGTGACCCAATCTCCTCTATCTGGTAAAAGTTCAACAAGGTTTTGTTCTTTGTCAGTTACACCAATCTTAAGAGAAATAGATTCTATCGTTTTTGAACTCTCTAATCCTGTCTTTGACCAAACATCTCCCATAATTTCCTTTTGACTCGGATCTTTTACATTTAACATCAACCATGGTAAACGAAGCTCTAAAGTTCCATTCTTTAAATAAAAATCAGCTAAAGAAGTAGAACCATTTACTTCCGGGTTCCCAATTCCGTATGTTAAATGTCCTGTCTCATAATCAGAAAAAGGTACGGTCATTTGACCTTCTTCTGTATGTATTGCTAATTCTTTATTCAGAGTTAAGCGAATAGGGTGGAATATACCATTATCTTTTTTGTTTGCATACTCCTTTGTTTCAATCATATTTTGCATATGGCCGTAATCGTAATAAAATGTGTCATAGTAACTGTCTATTAAGACTCGGGAAGTATTTTCACCTGTTAATTCCACTATGAAATCTATTCCGGTTTCCTTTACACCTTCAATATGAGGGAGTGAGGATTGACCTTGATTTGGTATCGTATCTAATAGAATAGATGTATTAAACCGATTTGGATCCCATTTCTCCTCATCATAATCAATTCGGATAAACAGACCTCTTGAATCACTTGATACGTATAGGTCTTTCACAAAGCTATGGTCATTGCTTTGAATAACAGACTCAGATTTTCTTGCTTCCCAATCAGAGGTTTCTCCGTCTATTTGCAATTGAGTTTCTGGTGTGTCAGGTTCAAAACTAAGCAAACCAAAGTGCTGCTCATTTGTTTGAATATTATCCCAATACGGCCTGCGGTTTTTGTTATCATAATCCATCGTGTTCCATGTACGCTTAAACCACTCATCTTGCCAAGAGAACACGAGTCCACCTGCAAAACCTTCCTTCACAATATCCTCATATAACTTTGATAAATATTTCCCTTGTTCTTGTTCGGAGTTATATCCTTGATCAAATCCATAAACATTTTCATGTGTTAAACCTCTTGATGCCGGGATACCAAACTCGGCTACAACTATAGGAATGTCATGAACTTCCTTCATATCATGTAAGTAGCCGGCATAATTATTTTTTTCCCCGCGGTGGTCTATATAATTTACATACTTATCTTCAAAGTTAAGAAAATCCGGGTAGTATGGATAAATGTGATATGAAGCAAACATTCCTGGATAGAAAGAATCCTTTGCTTTAATGATATTCGGATTGACTGATACCATATCTTCTTCTTCACTAGGCTCAGAAGGATGTGTCAATAAATCAGTTGTGACCCAATTCGTGAAGCTTAATGGGTGCTGCCATCCATATGTTTCTGCTTCATATGTTGCAGTATAGTCCAGCATTTCCGCCAACCAAACCTCAAAAGGTGTTGCACCCTGTGTCATTACATATTTTCCATCAAAGCTAGTTTTCCCCGGAAATTTTTCATTCGTTCTGACAACACTATGCGGATCCCACTCAACCCCGATGACCCAACCTAACAAATACGGGGAAAGATCATGTACATACTTTCCACTTGCATGTCCGGTTCGTTCCTCAATATTTGCATTTCCATGAATAATATCAATTGTTTTTTGAATTTCAGTTTTAAACTCATTCATTACTTTCGGATCATACGCTGTTCGTTTTTCTTCAAAAAAGACATCCTCATTTACCCATACCCCATGTAATAGATACAAAGGATTTTCGCTATGAAGATTATGTTCATATAAAGCCTGATAAAATGCTGGTGGATGGATTGTATATACACGAATAGCATTCGCATTCATGGCACTAATTTGTTTAAACCATCTTGTATACTCTTCCTTTGAAATTCCTGTTTCCCCTGGGAATGTTCCGGGTTTTGCTATCCCCATATTGACCCCTTTAACAAGAATCTCTTCCCATGACCCATTTCGATATAGTTGAAGATATTCATGATCTGTTGTTGCAACCAGGTTCATGCCATTCTCAGATAAAACATCAGGCTCATTGATTTGCACCGTTGATTCCCGCTCTTCATTGTTCGTTAGTATTGAGGTCATCATCGGCACATAAGCCTTCCAGAAAAATGTATCTGTCCGACCTGCTTGTTCAAATGAAAAAAGCCTTTGCCACCAGAGGATACCATTCATTTGGTAAAGCCCAGGTACTTTTTCCTGATCCACAAAATCACCTGCAAAATAATACGTATCATACAATTGATTTTGATGATGGATAACAGCTGGAAATGTATGAGGAATATCATGTTCATCTAATTTTTTCTTCCCGCTATCTGTTAAAGGCAATTCAAACGTAGCTTGTACTTCTTGCTCTTCTCGAGCTTTTACAATATCAAACCAGTAATGATATGGGACAGTTTCTTTCATATCAAATTGTTCTGCCCCTTTTTTAGTAAACGTAAATAAAGCATGCCCATTAGAAATATCTTTTTCTGTTAAGACAAGAACCTGATCATCTTCATTTACAAAAACAAATCCATTTTCTTTATAATTAAAAGACTTATTATATTGACTCTCATAATTTTGTTTTACCCACGCAGGTACCTCATTACTACTAAGATCCTGAAAATAACGGCCCATCCATCCTGTCCAATCCAAATTCAATAAATGATAAAAATCAGACCTTACCGACTCTTCGGTAGGAGATCCAAATGTATTAAACTCAGCAATTAACGTTTGTTTATTTTCAATCAATGAGGAAGACAACGCCTCAACTTCAACCTTGGTCATTCCTCCATAGAGTAACTCGGAACGATTTCCTTCCTGATTCCTACCTAAATATTCCTCTTTATATACTCCATATCCATCTGCCAGATATAAAATATCATAGGGTGATAGATCTTCCGGAAGTTTTCTAGTCTCAAACTGTGGAGGATTTGTTGGAATAAAACCTATATAATCTTCGTCCGTATTATATTTCTCTTCTCCATTCTTTTTAAGCTTTAAATGATTTAACAGCCATACTAATCCTTTATGCTCTCGATAGGATTGATCTGGGACTGTTTTGTCAATAATCAATACATCTAGATTTTTACTTGCTTTTAATTGCCATGTCCAAAAAGGAGAAGAAAAAATGAACAACAGGATCACAAAGCCAATGAACATCAACAGAGTTTTTTTAGTCATTTGATACACCTTTTCTCACCATTTCTCCCCAGCCTTTTTTTCCAATTAGCATTTCAATCATTCCTTCTACTCTCCAAATCACAGTTAAGGGTCTATACCATAATGTTTCTGTCATTGAGACAAGAAATAATATGACAAAATGCTTTACCTTCGGATACCGTTCCATACTCCACTCCTCAAGCAATACGGAAGCCATCGAATAAATTGATCCATAAATCAATGAAAGAAGGAAGTAAATAATTGCATATTCTAAATAAATACTTCCTGTAAAAAAGGAAATCACCAGTATGATATAGCCAAATAATTCTACTAAAGGCCCTAAAAATTCTACAAAAAAGAAATAAGGCATAGAGAACATCCCAATCGATCCATATTTAGGATTAAACATTAATTTTCGATGCTTCCATAAGCTATCAAAAAGTCCGCGATGCCACCTTTTTCTTTGACGTCGTAAAAATTTAATAGACTCAGGGGCTTCTGTCCAGCAAACAGGATCCGGAACATAAATAATCTTTTTTTTGGCTTTCTTTTCTTTTATCAGGCGGTGAAGTCGGACAACCAGCTCCATATCTTCTCCAACTGTATGTGCATAGCCACCCGCATCAATTACCCATTTTTTTGAGAAGACCCCAAATGCTCCAGAAACAATTAAAAGAAGATTATTTTCACTTAACCCTATCCTTCCTGTTAGAAATGCTCGTAAATACTCGATAATTTGCATAACAACTAATGGTTTTTTTGGAATACTGACATTCACCAGTTCACCATTTTGTATTTCACAACCATTCGCAATTCTTACACTTCCACCAGTTGCAATCACTTCATCATCCGACTCCATAATCGGTTTCAGTACCTTCAAAAATGCATTACGCTCGATAATAGAATCTCCGTCAAGAGAACAAAAATATGGATATTTCGAAAAGTTAATTCCAGTATTGAGTGCATCTGCTTTCCCGCCATTTTCTTTATCTATAACATATAAATATGGGTATATTTGGGATTGGTAAATTCCCTTTACTTCTTTTGTTTCCAATTGCTTTCGAATCACTCGTGTAATTTTCACCATATGAAACCGGTCAATTAACTTTTCCAATGTATCATCTTTTGATCCATCGTTTATGATAATAATCTCGTATTCCGGGTATTCAAGACTAATTAATGAACGAATGCTTCCATAAATCCCTGCCGATTCATTATATGCCGGGACCAAAATGGATACAGGTTTCGTAAACTCAGAATGTAACAGCTCTTCATAAGGTTCAAACTTATCGAGCTCATATGATTTTCTAATATGAAAAAGAGAAATGACGAGCATCCCACCATAAACAATAATGATAATGATCATATATACAAAAATAAACCAGCTGCCAACAAGTAATATATCTGACCAGTTACTCATGAGTACTCTCCTTTTCAAGCCATTCACGGGCCATGTCCTTTGCAAAGTCATCATGTGATTCATCTATTACATTTCTTAGAATGTTCGCCCCATATTTAAACTGGAGGAGTGCTCTAGCAGCTTCAGAACGGACAACATAGTTTTGATCAGAAAGCATGGATACAAGCTGTCCTGCATATTGACTTAGTCTTTTTACTCCCGCAAGCTTTGCTGCCATCATTCGTACCTGCCAACTTGAAGACTGAAAAAAATCAGCGAGAATTTCTTCGTCAACCGGAGCTCCAGTATATGCAAATGTCTTTAAGGTTCTAATTCTCATTTCCTCTTCATCACTTTGCAAAAGGTTTTGTAGTAGTGAATAATACTGTAGATATTGTTTTTTTCCGATTGTTTCTATTACCATATATTGCATTCGCTCTGGTAGTTGTGAAAAGTTCTCTACTAAATTATGAAAATGATCTTCCTCCAAAAGTAAGAAAATAGATAGTAATGTAAAATCTGAAATAGAGGACGCTACGGATCTTATATAATGAATCGTTTTTTCATCGCCAAATTTTGCAAATAATTTTAGAATCTGAAACTTTTCAGCTAAGGTAAGTTGTTTTTTTTCATAAAGATCATGTAGATTGGCAGATAAGTGAATCATATAAAAATCCTCAATCGCATAAAGTGCATTCATCCTTAGACTCCAACGGTTTCTCTTTAATTGTCCTACTATATAATCTGTTAAATATTTTTTTGCAAAGACACTTATCCTTTGCTTTATGTCTTCACTTTCCAGTACTTTTGCATATTCGATAAGCAATTCTATAAGGGCGATGTACTTTTCTTGACTTCCATCAGGCCGAAGTTTACTATCTTCTCCTGACTGTAAAAAATGAAACATATCTAAACGATATGCTTCTTTAAGTTGATCAATTTTCTTCTTTTTCTTGTTTGTCATATATTTTTGTATCATCAAATAAAAAAATAGACTTACTAATGTAAAAAACATGACAAAAAATACGATAAATAAAAACACAAGATTTACTTCAATCATTTATTTCATCCTTTTAATTAAATGACCTAAGCGGGTTTCAAGTTCCAGGAGCTTAAATGGCTTTGTAATATAATCATCTGCACCTAATTTTAACGCTCTTGAAATATCATGGTCACTCTTTCGAGACGTGAGCATCATAATGGTAAATCTTTCTCTATAAGGGAGGCTTCGAAGCTTCTGAAGAACTTCAAGACCATCCATTCTTGGCATCATTCCATCTAAAATCATCAAATATGGTTCATGCTTGTTCAAATGCCAGCCCTCTTCAAAAAATTCCATCCCATCTTTAAAGCTTCTGATATCAAGCGAAAATCCTTCTGTCACCTTGCTTTTACCAATAAAGTCCTCTAACATTGTTCGAATAATCGGATCGTCATCTATAATTCCGATATGAATTGGCTTTTTCGTAAACTCATGATCTGTAACAGCGGAAATCTTTATTTGATTTCTACCCGCCTTTTTTGCTTCATAAAGCGCCCTATCGGCTATTTCTATATTCTGATCCATGCTTGTTTTGATATGTTGTACCTCATGAATGCCAGCGGAGAATGTACAGAAGAATTCTCCTTCTGAGGCTTCAAAAGAAATTTTGGAAAAGCTCTTTAACAACCGTTCTAATACAAGCTTCGCTTCAATTGCTTTCGTCTCAGGAAGGAGGATAAGGAACTCTTCTCCACCATATCGAATAATAATATCATTGGCACGGAGACCTTTTCTTACCGTGTCTGCAAAAGCAATTAAAACCTTATCACCAATAAGATGGCCATATGTGTCATTCACTCGTTTAAATTGATCGAGATCAACTAAGACGATGCAAAATGATTCATGTCTTCTTATTAAATTATTTAGTAAGCTCTCATACGTTGGAGCAAGGTATTTTCGATTATATACTCTTGTTAATTCATCAATAAGCAAGACATTATCAATTGCCTGTTTTCGCTCTAACTGCCGATTAATTCGAACAATAAATTCATCCATATCAAAAGGCTTAGGAATAAAATCATCTGCACCAAGTTTATAGCTTTTTATTCTTATTTCTTTTGACTGATCAACACTCATCATGATCGCAGGTATAAAATGCTGCTTCATATTTTCCTTTAGTTGAACAAGAACATTTAATCCGTTACTATCCTTCATATGAATGTCTAAAATCACACAATCAGGGTTTAAGTCATAGTACGAATGGATAGCCCGGTTAGGATCTGCCGCTACAATCACTACCCAATTATTTTTTTCTAACTCTTGTTTAAGAAACATAAGTAATGCTGTATCTTCAGATATAATTAAGATTAATTTCTTATCTTCTAATTCATTTTTTCTTTCGATAATCTCCTCAATATTTGAATATTCTTCATAATATAATACAGAAATCAAAGGTAGTAAAAATGTTTGCAACTCTTCTTTTGTCCATTTATACTCCTCATTTTCCTTTAATTGGTTCAATAAGCTTTCAGCAATCTTACTTGCTTCTGTAAACCCAATTGTTGATGCTGTTCCAACAATAGAATGGAGAAAACGGTATACTTCTTGGTGCTGAATAATCTGCTGTTTACTAAGCCATAATTCAAGCTGATTCTTTATATTTTTCACTAAGGTTTGTACGTATTTATTCATCGGTCTATTGGTCTCTCCCAAAGATAGATCTAATTTACTATATTCTACTATTTCTTTTTTTCGATGTAATTAGATTTCTAAGAAAAAAATATAATTTGTGACAAATTTCGTCATTCTCGGTTTCCTTGTGAAAAAATAGCGATAAATTTTAGTAATTGCAATAATGACAATAATGCAGCAGCTACATATGTTAATGCTGCAGCATTCAATACTTTGCTTACCCTATGTTCCTCCTCATTTGTCATGAATCCTTCAGAAATCATTATATGCTTCGCTCTTGAGCTTGCATTAAATTCAACTGGTAGCGTGACAAGCTGAAACGCAACTACTGCTGAAAAAAAGATAATACCCAATCCAATTAAATTCATACTTCCTAATAAAAATCCTCCTAATAATAAAAACGGAGCAATTCCTGAAGTAAAATTTACAATTGGAAACATTTTATGACGGAGAATAAGCGCCCCATACGCCTCACTATGCTGAATGGCATGACCAACCTCATGAGCAGCAACTGACACTGCAGCTATTGATTGACTGCCATATACTGAATCCGAGAGCCTTACGGTTTTTCTCATTGGATCATAATGGTCAGTTAATCTCCCTCTTGTATGTTCCACCGGTACATCATACAACCCATTTCGGTCTAACAATTTTCTTGCTATTTCTGCACCTGTCATTCCAGATGATGCACGTACTTTTGTATATTTCTCAAAGTTCCCTTTCACTCTAAATTGCGCCCATATTGAAAGCCCAAAAGCAATGATAATTAAAAAATCCAATGGATGAAAAAACATTGTTTATCCCCCTCCTTATAGATAAAAATCATTAGTTATAGTTTAAGCAAAAGCTTAATTTCTACCATTAAAATTTGATTTTCTAACCCTGTTTCAATATAAATTCCGTAAACTTAACCTGTTTGGTGCACATACTAACAAAAATGGGATTTAGATGATCGTCTTTTAAGGAAGTGATGGAACTTGAAAATAAATGAAGAAGAAAAAAAGCTCTTAAGTGAAGCAATCGATAAAATGAACGAAGGCTTAGACACATTTATCGGTTTTTATAATGATTCTGAGGAAGATAGACCCGTAATTGAATTTACTGAGGAAACGCTTGAAACAATTGAAAGGGCCATTAAGATGTACGGTAAGGAGGAAGTTACAGCAAAAATTAATACCATTATTAAGGAAGTATTATCATTTTTACCGAATAAGAAAGGGGAACAATAATGACTAGATCAAATAAAACAATTATTCATTGGCTGCGCTGGCCCATTCATTATCGAATTACACTCATTGTTCTCCTCATTATTCTTGTATTTGGTGAAATCATTTCACTAGTAGAGCCAAATGAATTCCCAACAACATTTGATGGAATTTGGTGGGCACTTGTCACTGTATCAACTGTAGGTTTTGGGGACTATGTTCCTCAAACATATGTTGGTCGAGGAATAGCAATGATTATGATTTTAGCAGGGGCTAGCTTTGTAACCGCCTATTTTGCGAGTATTTCTACCGCTGCAATCAAAAAACAGCATTCCTACGTTGAGGGGAACGTGACGTTTACAGGTAAAAATCATATTGTCTTAATCGGTTGGAATGAGAAAGTCAAAGAGATGGTGGAGTCCCTTCAAACAGTTAAACCTTTCATGCAAATCGTACTTATCGATCAGTCATTGAAAGAGTCTCCATTAATTGAGAATGTTCATTTTATTAAAGGGAACCCGATTTACGATGAAACCTTATTAAAAGCAAACGTCTTAGAGGCAGATGCAGCCATCATTACTGCAGATCAGCATAAAAATGAACAAGATGCTGATATGAGTTCTATTTTAGTCTTATTATCGTTAAAAGGATTGAATCCACACTTATATTGTGTTGTCGAGATATTAACAGAGCAGCAAACGAATAATGCAAGCAGAGCTGGAGCAGAAGAGATCATTAAATCCTATAAACTAACAAGTCATTTTATTATGAGCAGCTATCTTGCCAAGAATGGGTTATCATCTTTTTACTCGGAATTTAACCCAGCGAGTGGAAATTCATTCAAAGTAGTCCCAGCGGATGAAAGGCTAATCGGGAAAACATTTAAGGAAGCTAGTCATGAACTTCTAGAGAAAAAATCGATCTTAATGGGAATAAAAAGAGGAGATGAGACTAAAGTAAATCCGCCCCTCTCCTTTAAAATTCATCGTCATGATTGTTTAATTATTTTTACCCATTAATCCAAAAGCTCACCCTCAAGTTCCTTTACAAGCGCCTTCCCTAAATCAATAAAATCTTCGGGGAAGGTTGCATCCTTATCAACCGGCTCCTGAAACTGATCAAAGGAAGCACTAAAGTTCCCAATATGAACATGATCATCTAGGCCAATCTGATATTTATGTGATAACAGAAAAGGAGTCCCGAGTTTTACTGTTGTATTACGAGAATCAAGCTGTCCATCTACTGATGTAAAAGGAACCCTTAAAAATTGATAGCCTGCCTCGGAATCAATTTTATAATCAAAATAACCATGATCATAATCCCAATTCCCACCAATCTCATAACCTAAAGGCTTAAGTATTTGTTCTAAATCATATAATTGAAATGTTTGTCCTTCTAATCGTGAACGTACTTCAATCATCGCAAACCCTCCTTTTCCTTTAGATTTGCCCATTCCAGAGAAATCATGCTACAGCTAAATAAAATATACGATAACCATGCGTATCTCATTTTATGTTCGAATTAATTTATCACAAACATAAAATGCCTCTATTCTTGTGATATTTCAAAAAAAGAATGGTTTTCCCGCTAATTTATTATTTCTTAATTTGTTCGTCTTCCCACGGCTCAAACGAAAAGGGAATGCCTATCATTTTAGCTGTTAACTCGTCGTAAGATACCAAATCTTTTTTTGACAGCTCTTTTATTGAGCGTTTTCCCATCGCTCTTAATGCCATTTTCATTTCTTCAACACTAGCTATTAAAAATTTTTCTGCTGTTTTTATGCCTTCATCGATCTTAAATTGATCCTTGAATTTGCCTTCATTCCAAACTGCTTGTGTAGGTGGTTCAAAAGGTAGTGCATTAAGAGTTTGTGTATGTGCAACTGTAAATAAGATGGCTGAACCTACATACACAGCATCAGCACCTAATGCAATCACTTTTAAAAAGTGCCCAGGAACTAAAAGTCCCCCTGAGACAATTAAACTAATTTGCTCTCTCATATTTCTCTTTTCCAGATGGTTAACTGCCCGGACAACTGCATGTAAGGTCGGAATTCCCATATCATCAGATAAAATAGGCGCAGCACCGAGTGTAGCAGCTTGACCACCGTCAATAGTAATAAAATCTAGCCCAAGGGATATTAGATGATCAATATCCTCTTCAATCTTTCCGCCTGCACCTATTTTTACACCAATCGGAACACCGCCTGTAAAACTTCGAAGCTCATCAACAAGCTCCTTTATATCGTCTAATGTTTGATTTTCTAGGAAATTATCATAAATTATAGCATCCTCATTTTCCTCAAGTCCCATCACTTCCCGTGCATTACCCGTTAAATTTTCAGGAGAAATTCTTCCGCCTACCCCGAATATTGCCCCTTGTCCAAATTTAATTTCAATCATGTCTGCACGCTTAATAAGTTCTTCTTCCTTCGACCATTCAGTTTTAGCAAACTGTAAAATATATTTTCCTGCTTTGTCTAATTCTTCTGGTAAAACGCCTCCTTCACCAGAATTAATTGCAGTACCTACATTTTTAGCTGCTTCAGCCAAAGAAAGTCTCACCTCTTCACTTAGTGCAATACCATAGGCCATCCCGCTGATCATAATTGGAATTTTTATTTCCATTGGTTTTTTTGCTTTTGGTCCAATCGTTATCTTTACATCTACCTCTTCATCACCATCAACTGGAAAAGGTGTCGTCTGTGCTGGGATGAAGGTAATCGGATCTAAATGAGGCCACTTTTTTGAAGAGCCAAGTGGACGATGTAGAACGTCGCCTGTTTCGGCACGCAAGCTGTTTTCTAGCATATTTTGAATGCCCATATGTCGCAGTCCTGGTAGTAACTCTATAAGATTTTCTTGATAACTATCGGTTAAAATGACTTTCCCCATTTGTTTAACTATTTTTTTCATTATCCAACGCCAACCAACAAGTATGAAAAAAATAAGGACAAATAATATTGATATCATCATAAAAGACACATAATCTAAAAAGTTCGGCATAATCACTTCTCCACTTATTGTATAAATTATACAGCTACAATCACCATTATTACCCAAACACAAGGAATAAATATCCCTTTATATGAAATTACGATTCTCAACAAATAGTACATGAAGAGAGCAGGTTAAAAATTTTATTTAACGGAAATACTATATAAGTCTTTAAATTAGAACATCAATTAAGTTTAATTTTTAACTAACTGATCACTCCACGTAAGAAGGAGATTTTATTATGAACTTAATAAATGATATCATTCACCGACCTTTTCCTTTACCTTCGAAAAATTGGATTATGCGACAAAAGTGGAGAAATGTATTATTTTTGCATTGGCCTATTCCAGTTGAAAAACTACGGCCACATATCCCTTCGTCATTACAAATCGATACTTTTAATGGTTCCGCATGGTTAGGGATCATTTTATTCGTTTTAGAGGGAATCTTCCCCTTTGGGATACCATCTATTTCCCTAACTCCTAAATTTCCAGAAATTAATGTAAGGACATATGTTAAATACGATGGCAAACCAGGTATTTATTTTTTGTCTATTGATGTTAAGAATTGGGCATCTTTAAAGATAGCAAAAAATTGGTATCATTTACCCTATCATTCATCACAAATTTTTTTTCAAAAAAAAGAGCAAAAGTTTCATTGCCATAGTATTCGTAAAGGAAACGAGAATACTCCTATATCATTTAAGGGCAATTACGCCCCAGTATCGGAAGTTTATTTTCCAAAAGAAGGAATGCTAGATCATTGGCTCATTGAGCGATATTGTCTCTATAGTTCGAATAACGGTATTAACATTTATTGTGGTGATATACACCATCGGCCTTGGCCGTTACAAAAAGCAAAGATAGAACTAGTCAAAAATACCCTTTTTACACCTTTTCATTTTGATCTTTTTGAAGAAAATCCGATCGCTCATTTCTCCATAGGCGTGGATTCACTTATATGGAATATTAAAAAAATACAGGTCTAGTGAAAAAGTTAATTTCAATTTTTAGGAGGAGCCTTAATGGTCAAGTATAATAAAAAAATTGTATTCTCTTTAGCAACATTAATTCTTCCTTGGTTAACCGTTCCTTTTATGGGAAAAAGGAGTTTTTTCAGATTTTTACCTGTGGCGAGCTTTACTAATTTGATTTTAAGTGTATTTAGTCTAATCTGTTACAGGAAAAAATGGTGGATAACGAATAACCCACTTTCTCCTGGGCCAATAGATTTCACATATATATTAGGTCCATATTTTGTAGCAACACTTTGGATATTTAAATTGACATTTGGAAATTTCCCCAAGTACTTAATGACAAATATGGTTTTGGATTTAATTAACGCATTTCCTTTGCCTTACATTGGGAAGAAATTTGGAGTTGTCAAATTTATAAAGATGAAACACTCAACTTGGTATTTTATATGTGTATCCTTGGCTATTATTATCTATGGTTATCAATATGTGGTGGAGCAATCAATAAAGAAAGCAGCTAGCATAAAGTTATCAGGTAATCAAAAACAAGAAGAGGTTTAAAGAATTAATTTCGAAGTAAGTCCCTACATACTAAATTAAAATGAAGAAACAATGAACTGCCAGGCAAATTATAAGTAGATTATATTTTTCTTTGGAAAATATATTATCGATAAAAAACAAAAAAAACGCCAATCCTTTATCTAATATAGGAATGGCGTTTTTGGTTTTGCATTCATATAAATTAATAAATTTGCAATTCATATGGCTGATGTGACCAATTTCAACTACATCTGGTCACATCAATATTTCGGCCATACGATAAAGCTAAAATGCACACTAAAATATGATATTTTTAGTAGTAAACACTTATTTTTCTAAGCGTTTTTCTAATTCTGCTTTTTTCTCTTCGAACCCAGGTTTTCCTAGCAATGCGAACATATTCACTTTATATGCCTCAACACCAGGTTGATCAAAAGGATTTACTCCTAACAGATAGCCGCTCATTGCACATGCTTTCTCGAAGAAATACACTAAATAACCAAATGTATACTCGTCCATTTGTGGAATAGATACAACAAGGTTTGGTACGCCACCGTCTGTATGAGCTAACATTGTTCCTTGGAATGCCTTTTTGTTAACAAAATCAACAGATTTGCCAGCAAGGTAATTTAATCCGTCTAAATCACTTTCTTCTGCTTCAACAATTAACTCATGGCGAGGTGTTTCTACATTAATAACCGTTTCAAAAATGTCACGGCGACCTTCTTGTACATATTGACCTAATGAATGTAGGTCTGTTGAGAAGTTTGCTGAAGAAGGATAAATACCTTTTTGGTCTTTTCCTTCACTTTCACCAAATAGCTGCTTCCACCACTCTGCAAAATATTGAAGACCTGGCTCATAGTTAATAAGCATCTCAATTGTTTTCCCTTTATTATAAAGGACATTACGAACAACAGCATATTGGTATGCTGGATTTTCTTCAAGTTCAGACTTGCCAAAATCTTCACTTGCAGCAGCAGCACCCTTCATCATCGCTTCAATATCCACACCAGTCACAGCAATTGGTAATAGACCTACAGCTGTTAATACTGAGTAACGTCCGCCAACATCATCTGGAATAATGAATGATTCATAACCTTCTTCAGTTGCAAGCGTTTTTAGAGCACCGCGTGCTTTATCAGTTGTTGCATAAATACGTTGCTTTGCTTCCGCTTTTCCATACTTCTCTTCAAGAAGCTTTCTAAAAATACGGAACGCTAATGCAGGTTCAGTTGTTGTTCCTGATTTAGAAATTACGTTGATTGAGAAATCTTTTCCTTCTAATAGATCATGAAGATCCTTCATGTATGTTGAGCTAATGTTATTTCCAACAAAAATAACTTGCGGAGCTTGTCTTTGTTCTTTTGATAAAGAATTATAGAAAGAATGGTTCAGCATTTCAATCGCTGCACGCGCTCCTAAGTAAGAACCGCCAATACCGATGACAAGCAGAACATCAGAATCATTCTTAATTTTCTCAGCACTTTTTTGAATGCGGGCAAACTCTTCTTTATCATAGTTTTTTGGCAGATCTACCCATCCTAAAAAGTCACTGCCTGCGCCAGTTTGTTCATGAATAGAATGGTGTGCAACCTTTACAAAGTCACGTAAATATGTAATTTCATGTTCGTTAAAAAAAGATAGTGCATTTGAGTAATCAAAGCGTACATGCGTCATAACAGTTTTTTCCTCCATTATTCATCTTAGTAATTATAGCTTATTATCACTTTATCTAAACTGATAAGTTAAATCAAGCAAAGATCTCCACTGTAAACGCTATCATTAATCTTTTATTTTTCATACTATAAAACTTTGTTCTTTTTAAGATGGATAATTACCATAACTTTAATGCTATGCAACCATGTGCGGTGCCTCCATCAACATGCTCTCCCGCAGGAGTCTCGCACCTTCCACTTCTCTCAACATCTGTTCAAAATAGTTACATAAAAAAACACTCTTTATAAGAAAGGACTTAAACAATCAATTAAGAAAACACGGAGTATCTTCTCTCATTACTCCGTGTTTTGATTTTATAAAGAAGCTGTTAAAATGGCCACAACATCATCTTTATTTAGTTTATTAAAGTTTCCAAATTCTCCGTTTACCATAGCCTTATCTGCCATTAAATCTATCTTTTCATCGGTAATGTTATAATCTTTTAGGCGACTTGGAGCACCGATGCTGCTCCAGAATTCACGTAGTCGATCTATTCCCTCTAAAGCAACCTCTCGATCATCCTTGCCGGTTGGGTCAACATCAAACACATTAACAGCAAGCTGAACAAAACGAGATACATTCACATCAAGATTATGCTTCATCCAGTTTGGGAAGATGATTGCTAATCCGCCAGCATGCGGAATATCGTACACTGCTGATACCGCATGCTCAATGTTGTGGCTTGCCCAATCACCACGATATCCCATTTGCAGCTGGCCATTTAATGCAATAGTTCCTGAGTAAAGAATCGTTTCGCGAAGCTCATAATTCTCTAAATCCTCAATTAATTTAGGTGCCGTTTCAATCACTGTTTTTAATGTTGATTCACAAAAACGATCCTGTAATGGGGTATTTTTTGTATGATGAAAATATTGTTCAAATATATGTGTCATCATATCAACAATTCCATATACCGTATGATTTTTAGGAACCGTAAAAGTATTGACAGGGTCTAAAATTGAAAACTTAGGAAAAGTTAATGGACTGCTCCATCCATATTTTTCTTTTGTTTCCCAATTTGTAATAACAGATCCTGAGTTCATTTCAGAACCTGTTGCAGCTAAAGTTAACACTGTACCAAATGGCAAAGCTTCTGTTGGAATATGTTTCTTTGTGACTATATCCCAAGCGTCGCCATCGTATTTAGCACCAGCAGCGATTGCTTTTGTACAATCAATAACACTTCCGCCGCCAACAGCCAATATAAAATCAATCTTTTCATTTTTACAAATCTCTACTCCGCGATGAACAGTTGATAATCTTGGATTGGGTTCAACACCGGCTAATTCAAATATTTGAAGATTAGATTTTTTTAAAATTTCAACTACTTGATCATATAGACCGTTACGCTTGATACTACCTCCACCATATACAAGGAGAACATTTTTTCCATATTGAGGAACTTCCACTTCCAATTGCTCTATCTGACCCTTACCGAAAATAAGTTTTGTGGGATTATAATATGTAAAGTTTTCCATTCATTATCGCCTCCATAGTTAGATTATGTAATTTCAACGATTTCTTGTAAAGAAATGTGCTTTTCAGAAAAACTTTTTGAATAGGAAAATTATATTCTTCACAACATAATAATGTAATTTACATCTAAGGAGGTTACACAATGAGCGCAATTCAACGTATCGCACTTGTACTTACAATAATCGGAGCAATTAACTGGGGGCTAATCGGATTCTTTCAATTCGATTTAGTAGCAGCTATCTTCGGCGGACAAACTTCTGCACTATCAAGAATTATCTATGGAATAGTCGGGATTGCAGGATTAATCAACCTTGGGCTTTTATTTAAACCTTCTGAAGAAGTTGCAAGAGAACCTCGCCCAGAAGCAAGATAACTTAAGGAATAGATAAAGGGCTAACTACTTGGTTAGTCTTTTTTTTGTGAATAAAAAGTAAAAAAGAATGCACACAATGTGTACATTCTTTTTTATCTTTTCTCTTATTTTTTTACTTCTTCACGTTTTGATTGCTCGATCCACTCTTCTAATTTATCTTTTAAAGTGTTGAAGCCTTGTGGAGTTTCTGTCTCAGCTTTAACAGTAGCTTGACGTTTTTTTGGTTTTTTAGGAGCTTCTTTCTTCTCTTCAACAGGTGCTTCTTGAGTTGCACGAATTGATAAGCTAATTTTCCCTGAATTTTCATCAACAGAAAGAACTTTAACTTGAACTTCGTCATTTACATTTAGATGCTCGTTTACATCCTTTACAAAACCATGTGTAATTTCAGAGATGTGAACTAAGCCTTGAGTTTCTTCGTCCAGTGCAACGAATGCCCCGTATGGTTGAATTCCTGTTACTTTTCCTGTATGCACACTACCAACTTCATACTTTGTTGTCATATTTAACACTCCTATTTTCCTTATATTTATATGTCCCAATATACGCAATTAAAAATTATATCACATCTTATTGTTTTTGACAAAATAATTCGAACTGCTCTCACAAAGTAGTATACCCTAAAAAAAGCAACGATGAGCCGTTGCTTTAAAATAGTGACCGATATTCTACTTTTGGATAGCCATCCTCAAGTTTAAGCTTGAGCTGAACAGTTTCCCCATCTTGTTTAATATACATATGTTCAATCATTTCTCCATTTTGCGTGTAAGTGATATCAACCATCTTTACTTCATTTGACAGCTTTTGTATGTTCGAGTCTGCTTCACTGGCTTCTTGTGTAAATTGCTCTAGTGAAGGAACATTCGGCGATCCTTTGTAAGTTAAAGCATATGCCATTTCATAGTCATCTGTTTCAAGAGCATATAAATACATTCGTGCAACAACTAAATCTATCGTATTATTTCCAGCAAATGGACCATCTAGTAGTTCATTGTTTTTAGACGCTTTGTACGCTTCATATGTCTCCATCATCTGGTCTGTCAATGGCAAGAGATTCACACTCATTCCATTTGGAACGACTTTTAAGCTTGGTGGGATAAGGGATTCTACTTCGTCTTCTAGTTCAGGTGTTAATTGATTATTTGCTGCATTTAGCTTCTTCGTATAGCTTTTTACAATTTTTGATGTCTCACTGTTCGGATATTTTAAAATAAAGCTTTCAAATTCATTGAGAATTTCTCTCTTAACCTCTCCTTGATTATCTATAATTGGGGAATTATCTATTCCTCTTAAATAAAATTGCATCCACTGCTGATATAATAATTTTAAGGCATTAATGTCTTTAAAGTTGGGGCTTTTTAAGATAATCCCTTCTAAAAGAATAATCCGTTCTTCAAGCTCCCTTCTCGGGATCAGCAAAGCAGCATCAGAAGCTATTTTATCTCCTTGTTGAATATCAAGATACAGCTTTAATTCTTCCGACATTTGATCAGGAAATGTATTTGCTATTTTGGAATAGTTGATCTTAAAGTAGATAGTCCCTTCTCCATCATCGATAAAGGTATATCCAATCCGTTTCATTTCTTCTACTAAGTCTATATATTCTTTTGTACCCATGTTAAACTCAGGGTCATTTAACATCTCCACGTAGTCTGCTACATTTGTTACTTGTGATTGGTGCTCTTGATGGAGGTGGTTCCACTTATCTGTATACCTTTCTTTTAGCATCTCTAACTTTTCGATATACTTAATTACTTCCTCGTTTCTAACTTGACCGTCTTTAGTCATGGAAAGAATTAATTCGAATTCTTCATTAGGAAGTGATACTCGTAAATCAATCAGCTGTTTTACATTAGCAGAGTAATTTTTCAGCTCGGTTTGTGTTTTATAAGATGTTCGCTCTTCAAATTTTTGAACAGCTTCTTTCGCTTCTTGGACAAATCCATATTGTTCCACTGACTGAAAACCTAGTTTTTCTTCAAGCTCATCCACTTTTCTTTCATAATAACCTCTTATTTCATTAATTGCTGCATCAATATCTTCAGCTGAAACAGGCTGATTCTCCGTTGTATTTTGAGATGGTGTCTCAGTTCCTGTATTTTCAGGCTTGGTTAATAATTGAGTGGCTAATATGCCTGCAATGAACAATACCCCAATAAAGGACGCAACATAAGGTAATGAAATTCTCATTTTCCGTTTGTGGGGTTTTTCTGCTTTTTTAACTTCGCCGACAATTTTTTCGACAGAAGAGATTGTTGACATATGGTCGTAAGAGTTTTTTAGCTTTTTCATTCGTTCTTCAAATATTTTATCATCCATGTATGTCACCTTCCTTCTGCTGTAACTCTTCTAATACTTTCTTTAGCATTGTTTTTCCCCTGAGTATTCTTGTTTTTACAGTGGATAACGAAATAGACATAATTTCAGCAATTTCTTCATATTTTTTTTCGTGAAAATAAAATAACACAATGGGTATCCGATATTTTTCATCAAGCCTTTGAATAGCCAAGTGCAGCATTCTATCTTCTTCATTTTGAATCACTCTTGCTTCGGTCTCCGGATATTCAGTATGACGAAAGTCTTGTTGAATTTTAAAGACCTTACGTAAATTGGACTGTCTTTTACGGGCAAAGTCTCTCGTAACATTTAAGGTGATTTTATAAAGCCAGGTTGAAAATTTGGCTTTCGTAAATGAATCGAGAAAACGATAAACACGAATAAATACTTCCTGCGTAATATCTTCAATCTCGTCATGTCGATTTCCCAATTGATAGGCGAATTTTTCAACTACAGGATAATGCACCTCAACAAGCTGTTGAAAGGCTGCCATATTGCCTTGTTTTGCTTTTTTGATTAAGTCATCTTCATTCATATATTCACTGCCCTCCTTTTTCATTGATTTAACGAATACTAATAGGAATTTGTTACAGAATGGGAATGTGTTTGGGTGATGTAAATAAGCGGAAAAAATAGAAAAATTGTGTTTAATTTATACAAAAAGGGGGGAATACTATTTATAAGGCTTTCTAGTATCCCCCCTTTTTTCTCTATATACGCTGACCTAAATGGTCAGCATTTTTTTTGCATAAATCGTTGCATTCTTCTAAGTGCTTCCTGAAGTTGGTCTAATGAAGAGGCATAAGAACAACGAATATACCCTTCCCCACTTTCACCGAAGACACTTCCTGGGACTACCGCTACCTTTTCTTCCATTAATAATTGCTCTGCGAATTCTTCTGAAGTAAGGTTTGTTTTTTGAATCGATGGAAATGCATAAAAAGCTCCGCCAGGCACATGACAAGATAAGCCCATTTCATTTAGAGCATTCACAAACAAGTTCCTGCGTTGTCTGTAGCTTTTTTTCATATGCATGACATCTTCTTTTCCATGTTTTATCGCTTCAATAGCCGCATACTGAGCCATTGTAGGGGCACACATCATAGCATACTGATGGATTTTCAACATAGCACTTAAGAATTCCTGTTGTGCTGCTACATATCCTAAACGCCAGCCTGTCATTGCAAAACCTTTTGAAAAGCCTGATACAAGAATCGTTCTTTCAGCCATACCCTTAATCGAAACAAAGCTCGTATAAGTCTCATCATAGGTTAACTCTGCATAAATTTCATCTGAAATAACTAATAAGTCATGCTTTTCAATGATTCTAGCTATTTTCTCAAGATCATCCTTATTAAGAACGGTTCCAGTAGGATTACTAGGAGAACATAAAATAATCGCTTTTGTCTTTTCAGTAATAGCTTTTTCTAAATCTGATGGTTGTAACTTAAATTCCATTTCTCCATTTGTTTGAACAGAGACTGGAACTCCACCCGCTAATGACACTAAAGATGAGTACGCAACAAAGCTAGGTTCGATCACAATCACTTCATCTCCCGGATTTACGATCGACCTTAAAGCAATATCGAGTGCTTGGCTTGCGCCAACAGTTACAAGAATTTCTTCTTTTGCACTATATGTGATATTCGTTTTTCCCTTTAAATAATGACTAATTTCGTTTCTTAATTCAAGCAGCCCGGCATTTGCTGTGTAAGATGTATACCCTTGTTCTAATGAAAGAATACTTGCCTCTCTCACATTCCATGGTGTAACAAAGTCTGGTTCGCCTACACCTAATGAGATGACACCTTCCATACTTGAAGCTAAGTCAAAAAACTTTCGAATTCCTGATGGCTTTAAGTTTTTGACTGTATTTGATAGGTAATGAGAAGGTTCGATCATGGTGATACCACAATTCTTTTGTCCTCATCATCTTGTTCAAATATAGTACCATCATGCTTATATTTCTTTAAGATAAAATGAGTTGTTGTTGATAAAACGGAATCTAATGTTGAAAGCTTCTCAGACACAAACTGTGCAATCGCTGACATTGATTTTCCCTCAATGATAACGGAAAGATCGTATGCACCAGACATTAGGTAGACTGATTTCACTTCATTGAAACGATAAATACGTTTTGCGATATCATCAAAGCCCACCCCGCGTTTAGGTTGAACTTTAACATCAATCATTGCTTTAACACCTTCATGTCCTTCTACTTTGCCCCAGTTCACCTGTGCTGTATAGTCAACGATAATTCGTTGCTCCTCAAGCTTTTTCATCATATTTTCTGTTTCTTCCACAGATTGATCAATCATTTTAGCGATTTGTTCCGCAGTCAAGCGGCAGTCATCTTGCAATAACTCTAACAGCTCCACTTCTTTTTCACTGAACTTCATTAATACCACTCCTACTTTTCAAATCTTCAGACAATTATACCACCATATTACTTGATTTTCATATGTTTCATGAAAGAAATAAGGGTAGATTTTACATGTGTGTTTTTTATTTTTCCGTAAAACATAAAAAAAACACTATGCTAAATCAAACTCATATTTTACCATACAATCGACACTAATTTATAGGGAAAATGGAGTGAATGCTTATGGATTTTTATTGCAGTACCATGAATATACTTGGCATAAACGTTCACTATGAGGTATATAAACGTAACCCTCTTAACCCAACCATTGTATTAATTCATGGATTTCTTTCCTCTAGCTTTTGCTATCGAAAAATTATTCCAATTTTAAAGGAGGATTTCACCCTTGTTACAATCGACCTTCCTCCCTTTGGCAAAACGGAGAAATCCACAAAATTTGTTCATTCCTATTCTAATATGGCAAAGGTAGTTATTCAGTTAGTGCAAGGGTTAGGTATTAAAAAAGCATACCTTGTAGGACATTCTATGGGTGGACAAGTTTCCCTAAATGCCGCAAAACAGCGACCTGATTTATTTGAAAAAGTTGTTTTATTATGCAGCTCCGGGTATATGAAAGGAGTTCACCCTAGTTTAAAGCTTGGTTCTTATTTTCCCTATTTCTATTTAGGGATAAAACATTGGCTGGCAAGACAAGGTGTTTTAAAGAATTTATACAATGTGGTTCATGATCGCACTCTTATTGACCAGGAAATGATGGATGGATATATGGAGCCGTTCCTCGATGATAAGATTTTTAGAGCTTTAAACCGGATGATACGTGATCATGAGGGAGATCTAACAACAGAGGAATTAAAAAAAATTGAACAGCCAAGCTTGCTTATTTGGGGAAATGAAGACAAAGTAGTTCCGATTCATATTGGAGAAAGATTGAAAAATGATTTACCAAATTCAACGTTTTTCTCCTTTAAACAAACAGGACATCTTGTTCCTGAAGAAAGACCTGAGCCTGTCTCTGAAAAGATTGCGTCATTTTTGTTTCAAGCAACGTAATCGCATGAAGCCCTTATGTTTTATTTACATAAGGGCTTCATGTTATGACTATTATTAAATCTCACAGCTTGAATTGTTTTTTATTAATAAAAGTTTTCTAGCCATTATTTCACATTCAGAAAGTGGAATAATTTCTTCAAAGGAGAATTCAAAAATAGCTTGTATCTTTCTCGCAAGTTTTGTTTCATCATCAAACTGGTGGACAGCTTGTAAGACATCGACTACCTCTGTTTCATAATGACCTGCACCATATCCTAAAGGGTCCCATTGTAATAATATATCCATTATTTTTAAATTAGTTTGTTGTGCTTCCAATTTTTTCACCTTTGTTAATCTTATTTTTTGCACTGTCATTGTAACACACTTATGATAAGAGTATACATTTAAAAGCGGATGCGCCTCGTTTTAGCCTCTGGCAATAAGACGCAAATAAATAGAAAACGTACGCTTCTGATCTCGAGGGGCTAGGCGCTGCAGCCAGACACCAATACGAAATACAAAATGGCACTTTCTGATCGTAAAAAAACTAAGGTAAGCTACAAGCTCGGTTAATGGGTTAATTTTAGTATCTACCATAAACAAAGATGAGGTGTAAAAAGATGAGTCGGTTCGATAAGGTAATAAATAGAAAACAAACAGATTCAGTAAAATGGGATTATACTAAGAAAATATTTGGTGTAGAAGATGTACTTCCTATGTGGGTAGCAGATATGGATTTTCCAGCACCTGATGAAGTGATTGAAGCATTACATGCTCGTGTCAATCATGGTATTTTTGGTTATACAATGCCGGGCACGAAAATGGAAAAAGCTGTGCAGGTTTGGTTAAAAAAGCGACATAATTGGGAGATTGATCCTAAAACCATCACGTATAGTCCGGGGATTGTGACTGCAATTAGCCTGGCTATTCATGCATTTACTTCTCATGATGATAAGATTGTCGTTCAACCACCGGTTTATTATCCTTTCTTTGAAATAGCTCAAAAACATAAAAGAGAAGTATTATACAATAGGTTGATACTTAATGATGATTTTCGCTACGAAATTGACTTTGCTGATCTTGAAACAAAGCTTTCTGACGAAAAAACAAAGCTCTTTATCCTTTGCAACCCTCACAACCCTAGCGGACGTGTTTGGTCACGAGAAGAATTAACCACAATCGGTAATCTTTGTATTAAGCATAATGTATTGATCATTTCAGATGATATTCATTCAGATCTTTTATTATTCGGTAGCCGTTATACACCAATCGCATCGATCCGAGAAGATTTTGCTAATCAGACCATTACATGTGTTGCGCCAAGTAAAACATTTAATTTAGCCGGTTTACAAGCATCCATATTGCTCATTCCAAATGATTCTCTAAAGCGTAAATATCATGACGTACAGCAGCTTTTCGGACTTTTGAGTATTAATACATTAGGCGCAGATGCCATGGAAGCCGCCTACTCCTACGGAGAAAAGTGGCTTGATGAACTACTCCCATACCTTGAAGAAAATGTCGTATTGATTGAAAGCTATTTGCATGAACATTTACCTGAAGTAAAAATCATGAGACCTGAATCAACATACCTTGTATGGCTCGATACAAGAAGCCTAAACAAATCGGATAAGGAATTACAAGAACTCTTACTCAAAAAAGGAAAGATCGCTTTACACATTGGATCTAAATTTGGAGAAAATGGCGAAGGCTTTTTAAGAATGAATATAGCTTGTCCTAAAGATACACTTATGGCAGGGTTGAAAAGGCTTGCCACAGCTTTAACATAAGGGACGATCAGAAACTCTTTAGAATTTTGCTTGGTAAACACTAGCAAAATTCTAAAGAGCTTTTTATTCAATCCGGTTGAAATAAGGAATTCATTAAAAATTTAAACAAATCTCTCTCAAGTAATGGTATAATTAGGCAGAACTTATTTTTACTAAAAGGTGACGAAAAAATGGATCTCGTAAAAGATATCATTCTACAAATTACATTTGTTATTTTACCAATTTTTATCTTTCATCTATTTTGGTTAAGCAGGAATACTCTTAATGCACTGAAAACTAATAAACCTTTGATCACAATTGGTTGTATGATTTCATCTATCCTTTGTATTATTACCCCGATTGAAATTTTTGATGGTGCTTTTTTAACTCTTCATACAATCCCATTGTTTATCAGCTTTGTTTACGGTGGCTATATTCCAGGATTCTTAACTCTTCTTACTTCTATTACATATTTAATAGACCCTTATGAGTATAGCATCCTTTATATTATCGTTAGCATAATGGCCTATTGCATAATTGCATTTTCGACTCGAAATGATTGGTTAAAGTACACATTAAGGAAAAAGTTCCTATATTCGGCCATATATGGTGGAACGATTCTAATTTTCTCTATTCTTACACTCTTATTTGTAAGCGTTTCAAAAATATGGGCTATTAACATACAATATTATATGCTGATTGTCATTTCTGTCATAATTTTAACCCTTATGTTAGCCCTATCCATTTACTTAATTGAATATATGAGATCAATGGCTGTCTTGCGGTTAGAGTTAGTCAAGGCAGAAAAATTATCTATAGTTAGTGAACTTGCTGCAAGTGTAGCACATGAAGTCAGAAACCCATTAACTGTTGTTCGAGGTTTTGTTCAACTTATCGGAAATTCAACTGATAGTACGGAGAGTCAACGAAGGGAATATATGAATCTCGTTCTTGCAGAACTAGATCGAGCGCAATCTATTATAACGGACTATCTTGGAATAGCTGGTCAAAATCAAATGCAAAAAGAAAAAATCAATTTAACGGAAACCCTTAATGAAATTACTATGCTAATGACATCATATGCTAATTTTAAAACAGTTAGATTCATCTGCGATATTGAAAAGAACTTGTATGTTTATGGTGACCGCTCAAAATTAAAACAAGTTTTCATCAATATTATTAAAAATTCTATTGAAGCAGTACCAAGTTTAAACGGAATTGTGACAATTAAAGCAGAAGTGAAGGAAGAACTAATTTATATAAGAATAACAGATAACGGAGTCGGAATGACAAAAGAACAAATTGAACGATTGGGCGAACCCTATTATTCTCTTAAAGAAAATGGAACAGGTCTTGGTCTAACCGTTACATACAGCATTATAAAAAGTCACGGCGGATCTGTAAAATACTCAAGTGAACCAAACAATGGCACTGTCGCAGTTATTCGATTACCTTTATTTATAAATAAAACCACCGCTCATTCATATGAGGCACATCAGAACTTGGGATAAAAGATTGTAAATTCAATTGCTATCATACATATTTAAAAATTTTATATTTTTGACATACAAAAAAGGATGATTCGTCGTATTTGATCATCCTTTTTGCTTTTTATTCTTCCTCAGGTGGTGTAACTTCCTTTTTATCACTACGCTCAGCTTCTTTTTCAGTGATTTCTCCACATGCAATTCGTTGTCCGGAATCACCTGCCGGCTGTGTCATTCCATCATCTTTCCCTTCGGTTATGACAATGGATGTACCTTCCTCACGGAGCAAGGAATTTTTTTTACCAGTCTTCAAAGTTAGCTCAGGAGCCATTAATGTTGCTTCAGCTTTTCCATTCTCTGAAATGATGTTTGGCAAATCTCCTGCGTGCGCACCTTCTGGATGAAGCAAACCATGCTGTTTTTCATCAGGGTTTAAATGATCTCCTGCAGACTTAAAATCAGGAGCCTTACATACTCCTTTTTCATGTATGTGTAAACCATGCTCGCCATCTGGCAATCCCTCAAGCAATACCTCTAGCTCAACTCCTTCGGATTGCTCTGAGACTTTAATTGTCCCTAAAGAGTCTCCATTCCCATTAAACATCTCAACATCCATTTTTGTAATTTCTTTTTCTATACAGCCAGTTAAAATAAAAAGAAATGCGATTAAAAAAATTCTATGCTTCATTATACCCTCCAACAAAAGTATTGGCTAAAGGGTATTTTTTACATTGCATTCTATTCTTATACACGTTCCATACATAATTAAGCTTGTATAAATTTTTACTGTGAGCGGTTGCAACAATTCCTTTAGATCTTTACTTTTCTTTCGAATGCTTGCCTTCTTTTAGCAATTTATCAACTTTGTCTTCCTCTTTTTTCGATACTTTTAAAATAAAACGAAAAGCAAAAAAGGCTGCGATTGTAAAGATGACCATCGTAATAGCTGCCGGAATATATTCTGTTTTATCTTCAGGGAAATATAAAAATAATCCTAAAATAGGGTATAGGTTTTCCAATTTACTCACGCCCTCTCTTTTTCTTACTATAGCAAGATTTTTCCCATTTCACTAGTTAGTCAAAGGATATAAAACAAAACTGTCACAATTACGTGAAAATACCTACTTTAGCATTACGTGGTAATATATAATGGAGCTATCCGATTATGAATAAAGGGGTGAAGGAAATGGAAGAAAAGCAAATTGGAGATGTTGTTACAGGGATATATAAAACAGGGAAGTATATTGGAGTCATCACCGACATTCGACCGATGCATTATTTAGTCCAAGTAAAAGCTGTTGTTAAGCATCCTCAACAAGGAGATTTACATAACCCAAAACAAGCAGATGTTCAAATGTTTCATGAACGAAGAGCATTAGCTTTTAATGAACAAACAAATGTACCAAAGCAAATGGTAAAGGCTTTCGAAGGAGAGATTCCAGATTATCGCGAGTCACTAGAGAAGGCTGTACAAACCATGAAAATGAATTTAGAAGAATTGAACACAGAGTGGGCAAAACAATCACTTAGCAGATTAAATGTTTTAGAAAAAGAATATTTCCCTCAAAATTGAGCTTTACTCAATAACAATATTACCTATTTATATCCACAATATTGTTATTGAGCCTTTTTCTTTTGTACGCTTTTATTAAACCCTTTATTTTTCTATTATGTTGCATATTTATTTAAAACCTCAGATAAATCAATTCGTTCTCCGATTGTAGGTGGAGTGGGTTTTTGCAAATACCTTTTGTCATCTTCAACTAACTTGAATAAATTATAGGTAGTTTTGGCATCATCCAATGCACGATGATGTTTTCCAGTTGCTTTCTTTCCGTATTCTTCAACAGCCTTCCATAAACCTGTTTGATTACGATCTCCAAAGAACTTTTTATACTCCATGGATAGATCTCTGTTTTTTCCTGAAAACGGAAATTCCTTCTTAACCATTTCACAATTATGCCGCAATACTTTCATATCCATATTACCCCATGTAATAACCGTTGTAGGGGCTTTTTGATCGTAATCAGTTAAAATCCCTAACAGTTCTGTAAATGTTATACCCTGATCTATTTTTTCTTGTGAAATTTGCAGAAAGGTTTTACAGCGTTCACTTAAAATGGGGAATTGGTTTGGTTTGACGTATGAGGAGAATTGCTCTTCAATCTTGTGATTTTTGACAGAAACAATACCCACTTCAATGATTTCCGGATAAAATCCCTTTGGGTTAGACTTCCCTTCTGGCATAGTAAACTCAAAATCAATAAATAATAATTGTTCTTGTCCCTCCAATCTGTTTCACTCCTCCTTTACTAAGAAATAGTTTGTTTGTTTCATTATATCACCGAAGCACAAGAAAGAACTTCAATTTTCCGAAAAATAATGAAATATCCCTTGACTATTTTTATAAAGTAAACGGTTTAAGTGGTCTCTCCTTTTAAACTATATTCATCTCCCCTGTTTGTTAGGTATAATTTTTTAAAGAATAAATGTATTAAGTACTCTTATTTTTCCAAAATCATGTACAATAGGTCTAATGACCTTAAAATTGGCTTTGGTAAACTGCATGTTGATTCCGTTCTCATTACATAAGAAATCAACTGATTATTTCTTAGCCTAATATTCAAGAAAGAAAGTGAAATATATGCGGAATTTATTGGATGGATGTCCATCATCATTATGGTTCCTCTTTTCCTTCTTTGCGGAATCGTAGCAGGGAAAGAATCTCAGGCTGTTAAAGGATTGGGAACTGTATTAGATGAGAAAATCCCTATCGATTCGGTCCAATTAGTTGAAAACAGCTATATTTTTGATCATGATGGTCGTCTTATATCAGAGGTTATTTCGAATCAACAAAATCGAACATACCTTACATACGAAAATATTCCTGATATAGTCAAAACATTATACATTGAGTCTGAGGACAAGCGTTTTTTTGAGCATATTGGTTTTGATCCAGCAGGCATGCTCCGTGCTGTATTAGTAAACGCTCATTCTCAATCTGTTGAGCAGGGCGGGAGTACAATTACTCAACAATTAGCTCGTAATGTGTATTTGTCACATGAACAGTCTTATAACCGAAAATTAAGTGAGCTCTTATATTCCTATCAACTAGAAAAAAACTTCACAAAGGAGCAAATTCTAGAAGCATACTTGAATGCTATCTACTTTGGAAATGGAACATATGGAATAGGGACAGCTTCAACATACTATTTTAATAAGCAAATTCAAGAACTAAGCTTAGCAGAGCTTGTCTTTATTAGTGCGATTCCAAATAATCCAACAATGTATGACCCTGTAAAAAACTTTAATGCAACAAAAGAGAGACAGGAAAGGTTGCTTCAGCTTTTATTTGAAACAGGGGCTATTTCAGATGAGGAGTTACAAGAAGCTATAGAGGGCTCTATAAACCTTTCGATAAAACCACGTACTGACACAAATGCCGATTACGTATCATATGTTCATTATGAATTAAAACAATTAATCGGTGAAAACGAAGGTTTTGCTCAGCAAGAAGAAACAGCCAAAAACGAAGAGACACTGGAAAAGCTATTAAATGAAAGAGTGGATCAGATTCTAAGTAAGGGTGTGATTATCCATACAGCATTGGAATCAGAACGCCAAGATACTTTAGTTCGTGCCCTAAAGCAATATATTCCATCAAATGATATACAAGGATCTGCAGTTGTTATTAATCATAAAACACATCAAATTGTTGCCTTATCCGGCGGGAAAGATTATGAAAAGTACTCCTTTAATCGAGCTTTTCAAGCATACAGGCAACCAGGCTCAGCTATTAAGCCTTTACTAGACTATGCTCCTTATATTGATGTAACAGGTGCGACAGCTGCATCCAAAATAGATGCAAGTCAATTTTGCGCTAATGACTGGTGCCCTGAAAATTATAGTGGACGAAATTATGGCATGGTCACATTAGAAACCGCACTAAAATATTCCTATAATACAGCGGCCGTTCGTATGCTTGATCAAATTGGAATTGAAAAAGGATTTTCCTATTTAGAGCCTTTTCAGTTTAAAAATATTTCAGAGATAGATCATAAGCTACCAGCTGCAATTGGTGGAGTCAGTATAGGGGTTTCACCACTGGAATTAACAAATGCATACACAACGTTTGGTAATGACGGACTATATTATCAAAACCATGCGATCATAAAAGTGACAGATTTAAACGGTCAAACACTTTATGAATGGAAGGAAGAACCTACTCGTGTGTGGAAGGAATCCACTAATTCTCAAATGCGCTCACTACTTTCAGCAGTTGTAAAGAGCGGAACAGGGCAAAGAGCATATGTTGCGAGTAATTATATTGGTGGAAAGACAGGAACTTCAAATAATTACTACGACCTTTGGTTTGCTGGATTAACTGATACCTATACGGGAGCTGTTTGGGTTGGAAAAGATCAGCCTGGTAATATTGAAAGTATGTATACTAAAGCCCCACAGCAACTGATATGGAAAGAGATGATGGAGTAACTCTTTGTAAAAGGAGGTTTTTTCATGAATGGTAACGAACATTCACCTATTTTGCTTTTTGATGGAGTTTGTCAATTTTGTGACCACTCTGTTCAATTCCTAATTCGTCATGATCAAAAGGGAATCATTAAATTTGCGGCATTACAGTCCAATACAGGACAAAAGCTATTACGAGAGCACGGACTTTCAACAACCGATCTGAAAAGTTTGGTTTTCATTCATCAACATCGATATTTTACAAAATCAACAGCTGTTGTTGAAATATGTGATCAACTGGGCGGTAAATGGAGGGTATTATCTGTTATTTTAAAATTAATACCAAGCACCATTCGTGATTCCATTTATGATATCGTTGCAAAAAATCGTTATAAATGGTTTGGACAAAAAGATCAATGTATTATACCGAGTAAAGAAATAAGAGATAGATTTTTACTATAAAAGCTGGCCTTAGACGAATGTCTGGGCCAGCTTTTTTATACAGGCAAACTCGCCATTATACTATTATAAAGTCTAAAGCAAATGTACATCGTTCCTAATATAAAAATAAACCAAAAAAGGACATGGAATAACACTAATCCTATTAATGAAAAAGATGTCAATGTTTGACTAAATTTATAAACAATATAAACAAAATATCCGAGTGTCGAAAGAAGAAAGATCCCGATAATAAAAATTGGATACTGCACTACAATTAAAGATAACGAACCACCTATTAAATAAATAACAGATCCGCCTCTTATTTTCGTTAAATTCTCTCCCGCTACATCTTTCGAGAAAAACAACAGAGAAAGCTCTGTGACTGTGTTTGCTATTAGTTTTAATGCTGAAAAAACCATAAAAAATAGAAGAGTAAAAAGAATAAACAAAGCAAGCTTAATTCCGTTATTTGAAAAAAACTCCAGCATTCCATCATAAATGCCAAAGGTTTGGAGAAAATCAATTACGATCATTACCATTGCAATCGAAAGAGAGGAACTAAAGAGTAAAATCGTTATAAGCGGAAAATAGCTTGTAAAGTATGTATTTTTCATTGTCAAAATCCTTACTATTTTAAATTAAATTTCTTCCTTATTATGAAGTAGGGAGTTGCTTTTGACAAGACAAAGCAGAGTATTCTGTCGAAATATTTGGAGTTTTTTATCCTTCTGGAAAATCGAAAACAGGATGTTTGAATTCCACACCCTGTTAACGAATTACCACACGTACATATTCGCGTGGTCGAAACTTTTCAAAGACATTCGCATCTTCTGTTATCATTTCAATCGGTGTTTCTGTATTCGTTAACCGAATAGCGGAATCGTCAAATGAAACGGTTTCGACATATTCTCTTTTCACTTTTTCATTTACATACCAAGCACCGCTAAATAAGGATGAGAATAAGCATCCTGCGACAAAAATCTTTGTTTTGTGCATGGAATCACCTCAACTTTAGGATGCTCTTCAGACTTTTATAATATACAAGTGAGCAGAAATTTGTTATCATTTTTATGTTCATATGAACTTGAAATGAGCATTATTTGATATCATTTCATAGTTGTCCACAATCTGGAACATAATAATCAGTAGCATTTTTTTATAACTGATCGACCAGATGAAATAATGAATACTGTAAGGAGGTTAAAAAATGACGTTATTACACGTGGCCATCTTATCACCATTTTTACTTGCCATATTTATTCCATTCCTGTATAAGTTTTTCCGTCAAGTACATACAGGTTGGTTTGTGTTAGTATTGCCAATACTACTCTTTATTTACTTCGTACAATTTATTGAAGATAGTATGCACGGACACAATATCCGTCAAACTGTGGAATGGATCCCTTCTCTCGGTATTAACTTTACAGCATACATAGATGGTCTAGGACTATTGTTTGCCTTATTAATTTCGGGTATCGGTGCATTAGTTGTTCTTTATTCAATTTACTATCTTTCAAAGGATAAGGAACAGTTAAATACCTTCTATGTATATTTGTTAATGTTCATGGGAGCTATGCTGGGAGTTGTCTTGTCAGATAACTTAATTGTCCTTTACACTTTCTGGGAGTTTACATCTCTTTCTTCCTTTTTGCTTATTGGATATTGGTACAAGAGAGAAAAATCTCGTTATGGTGCACAAAAGTCAATGATCATCACTATCTTTGGTGGACTTCTCATGCTTGGTGGTTTCATCATGCTGTACATCATGACAAATACCTTCAGCATTAGAGAAATTATTAGTCAGGTACCTCAAATAACAGATCATCAGTTATTTGTTCCTGCCCTTATTCTTGTGCTTTTTGGCGCATTCACTAAATCTGCTCAGTTCCCATTCTATATTTGGTTACCAGACGCGATGGAAGCACCTACACCTGTTAGTGCCTACCTCCATTCTGCAACAATGGTAAAGGCAGGGATTTATTTAGTCGCACGGTTTAGCCCAGTGTTCGCTGGTACACCTGAATGGTTCTGGATTGTTTCTTTATTCGGAATCTTCACGATGTTCTGGGGATCATTTAATGCAGTAAAACAAACAGACTTAAAAGGTATCTTAGCTTTTTCTACTGTCAGTCAATTAGGTATGATCATGTCCATGTTCGGGATCGGATCTGCCGCTCTTGTACTTGATTCAATAGATAATAGCTACTATACAGTAGCAACCCTTGCGGCCATCTTCCATTTGATCAATCATGCAACCTTTAAAGGAAGTCTATTTATGGTCGTCGGTATTATTGACCATGAAACAGGTACACGTGACATTCGAAAGCTTGGCGGATTAATGAGTCTTATGCCAATTACGTTTACGATTTCAATTATCGGTGCCTTTTCAATGGCAGGCTTACCACCTTTTAATGGATTTTTAAGTAAAGAAATGTTTTTTACAAGTATGATACGAGTACTTGAAATGGATGTATTTAATGTAGAAACAATTGGGCTTCTATTCCCGATTTTTGCTTGGATAGGAAGCATCTTTACCTTTATCTACAGTATGGTATTAGTCTTTAAAACCTTTACTGGAAAATATCAGCCAGAAAAGCTTAAGAAAAAACCACATGAAGCACCAATTGGGATGCTTATATCACCAATTATTTTAGCTTCACTTGTGATTATTTTCTTCTTCTTCCCTAATATTTTAGCTTACACCATTATTGAACCTGCAATGGCTTCAGTTATACCGGCATTATTAGGCGATGAAGGACATTTCCATGTTCATATTTCACCTTGGCATGGCTTCACGGTAGAGCTATTTATGACAATAGGTGTGGTTGCCTTAGGAATACTGGGCTATTTATCACTTACAAAATGGAGATCTGTTTATGGATTGTTCCCAGAGAAGCTTACCCTTAACAAAGGATATAATGCAGCTTTGGAACAGCTTGATAAATCCTCTTTCCGTCTAACAAGATTTTATATGACTGGATTTATCAGAGATTATCTAGCTTATATTTTTACGTTCTTTATTCTTATTTTAGGAACATCTCTTGTTCTAACTGACGGGTTTTCCTTTTCATTAGCTGATACAGCTCCAGTTGGAATATATGAGGCAGTTCTTGCAATCGTCATGGTGATTGGTACAATTACTGTTTTATTTTCTAAATCACGTTTAACAGCAATTATTGCGTTAGGCTCAGTCGGATATTCATTATCTCTGTTCTTCGTTTTATTTAGAGCACCTGACCTTGCACTTACACAGCTTTGTGTAGAAACTGTCTCTGTAGCTTTATTCTTACTCTGCTTTTATCATCTTCCAGAGTTTAAGAAAAAAGAAAAGAAACTGCATTTTAAATTAACAAACCTCATCATTTCACTTGGAGTTGGTACGATTGTTACACTTATTGCTTTATCTGCAAACAGTCAGCGTGTAAGTGAAACCATCTCAACTTACTTTGTTGAAAACAGCTACAAGCTTGCAGGCGGAAAAAATATGGTTAACGTCATTCTTGTAGACTTTAGAGGATTTGATACTTTATTTGAAATAACAGTACTAGGAATTGCTGCACTAGGAATTTTCAGTATGATTCGTTTACAAGTCAGAAAGGGGGAAGAAGGGTGAAAAAAAATGTTAAAACAAATGATGTCATTTTCCAAACAGCCACAAAGGTTGTTGTGTTTATCATCATCATTTACTCATTGCATCTCTTCTTTTCTGGACACTATACACCAGGTGGAGGCTTTATCGGTGGATTGATGACGTCGTCAGCATTCGTTCTTTTACTGCTTGCATTTGATATCAAAACCGTAGTGAATACACTACAGCTTGATTATATAAAGCTAACTGCTGTTGGATTACTCATTGCTGTACTTACTGGAATTGGGTCATTCGCCTTTAATGTTCCGTTTCTAACTCATACCTTCAGCTATGTTGAATTACCGTTTCTTGGTGAGACAGCATTAGCTACAGCTGTTTTATTTGATCTAGGTGTATATCTTGTTGTTATTGGTGTAACCATGACCATTATTCAAACGATTGGAGAGACGGAATAATGGAAGTATTAATGTCAATTGTTGTTGGTGTTTTGTTTTCTGCCGCTGTTTATTTAATGTTATCTAAGAGTTTATTACGAATTATTATTGGTACTGGACTACTTAGTCATGGCGCCCATTTACTTATCTTAACAATGGGCGGACTAAAAAAAGGGGCTGCACCGCTGCTTGGAGAACATGCAGAAGTCTATGTTGATCCACTTCCACAAGCATTGATTTTAACTGCGATCGTTATTAGCTTTGGGGTAACATCATTTTTCCTTGTTCTTGCGTATCGTTCATACCAAGAATTAGGAACAGATGATATGGATCAACTAAGGGGAAATGATCAATATGAATAACTTAATTATTTTACCTATTGTCATCCCATTACTGATGGGAATCATTCTAATCTTTTTCAATAAACAAATAAAAGTTCAAAAATGGCTAAGTGCCATTGCTTCCTTAGCAAGCATTATCGTATCCATTGTCATTGTTCACACCGTTCATGTTGAAGGCATTCAGACATTGGAAATTGGAAATTGGGCACCCCCATATGGAGTTGTACTAGTAGCTGATATGTACGCTAGTTTATTAGTGTTAACTACAGCAATTATTGGGTTTACCTCGTTGTTGTTTGCTTTTTCATCAACGACAATTGAAAGAGAAAAATTTTATTTTTACCCAGCTGTTCAATTTCTATTACTAGGTGTTACAGGCGCGTTTTTAACAGGAGATATTTTTAACCTGTTTGTTTTCTTTGAAGTGATGCTTATGTCATCCTATATGCTGATCGTTTTAGGCAGTTCAAAGAATCAACTTCGGGAATCTTTAAAATACATTCTTGTTAATGTTATCTCTTCTGCCCTATTCGTTATCGCTGTTGCTTATCTTTATGCTTTAACAGGAACATTAAATATGGCTGATTTAAGCGTAAGAATTGCAGAAATGGGTCAATCCGGACTATTAACAGTCATCGCCATTCTATTCTTAGTCATTTTTGGACTAAAGGGTGCGATATTTCCGTTATATTTCTGGCTACCTGGTTCGTACCAGGCACCACCAGCTGTCGTAACAGCCCTTTTTGGAGCGTTACTAACAAAGGTGGGTGTCTATTCCATTACACGTGTATTCACTCTTATTTTTTATCATGAACCTTCCTTTACTCATGAGATTCTCGCATGGTTGGCTGCATTAACGATCATTTTTGGTGTCATCGGTGCGATAGCTTATTGGGATATTAAAAAGATTGTCATCTATAATATCATCACAGCTGTAGGAGTCATTCTTTTTGGAGTAGCGGCAAATACACAAAACGCTATAGAAGGATCTGTTTATTACCTTGTTCATGATATGATCATTAAGGGAGCGTTATTCTTCCTTGTCGGAGCAATTATTGCGGTAACTGGAACAAGTAATCTGCGTAAATTTAGCGGCTTGATTGCCAGCCATCCTTTTTTAGGTTGGATGCTATTCATTGCTTCTTTATCTCTAGCAGGAATACCTCCACTTAGTGGATTTGTAGGAAAGCTAAAAATTATTCAAGGTGGGTTTGAAGCCGGAGAGTATACAATCTCGTTTGTTGTTCTTCTTTCAAGCTTGTTAGTTCTTTATTCTGTGATGAAGATATTTATCCATGGATTTTGGGGAGAGCCAAATAAAGAGGCAATCACACAAACATCACCAAAAGGTTTGCTATTACCAATTGCTCTCTTATTAGCTTTATCTGTTGCGTATGGTTTCGGTGTTGAATTTTTATCACCTTATATATCTCAGGCTGCCGATACTCTACTTGATCCATCAATCTATATTCAAGCCGTATTGAAGGAGTAGTGCATATGGCATTTCAAATTTTACTCAACGTTTTTCTAGCGTTTATCTGGATGTTTCTTTCTAATGATTATTCTTCTTTAGCATTTTGTAAAGGATACTTTTTTGGGTTTATCATCATCTTTGCATTAAGACGTTTCTTTGATCACCGCTTCTACTTTTTAAATGTTATGGCGGTCATCAGGCTTATTGGGATCTTCCTGATTGAGCTTATTAAATCGAACATCTCTGTATTAAAAGTTATTCTGTCTCCAAAGCTTGGATTACGCCCTGGTATTTTTGCTTTAGAGACAGAGCTCGAAAAAGATTGGGAAATTACGATATTATCTAACTTGATCACCTTAACTCCTGGAACGCTTGTTGTTGAGGTTTCTGAGGATAATAAAACATTATATATCCATGCAATGGATATTGACGATGTTGAACAAGCAAAGCTTGATATTAAAAATACGTTCGAAAAAGCAATTAAGGAGGTGAGCCGTTAATATGTTTATGATTATGATGACCATTTCACTGATTATCGTGGCAATCTCGACATTCTTATATGTTTATCGATTGGTGAAAGGTCCTACAACACCCGATCGTGTCATCGCTCTTGATGCAATCGGTATTAACTTAATCGCTATTACGGCCATTATCTCCATTGTTCTTAATACAAGTGCTTTCGTTGAAGTCATCCTTTTATTAGGGATACTAGCTTTTATCGGAACAGTTGCATTTAGTAAATTCTTGGAGAAAGGAGAGATCATTGAAAATGATCGAAATCAGTAAGTTCATTATAAGCTACCTTATTCTCCAAGGAGCATTATTGAGTCTAATAGCAGCGATAGGTGTCGTGAGACTGCCTGATCCTTATACTCGCAACCATGCCGCATCAAAAAGTGCGACATTGGGAATTATCAGTATTCTATTAGGGTTGTTTCTATATTACCTGCTCATTGATCATCATGCGAACTCGAGAGTATTATTAGGAATAATTTTCGTGTTCATTACTGCACCTGTAGCAGGACATTTGATTAGTAGAGCAGCCTATAATATCGGGGTCCCTCTCTGGAATAAAAGTGTTCAAGATGATTTAGCTAAGGCCCGTTCAAAACAAAAAAGTAGATGAGCAATATGCTCGTCTACTTTTTTATTACAGGAATTTTCAATAAGATAAATTATTTCTTCCTCTTTAAAATAGCTATTGTACATCTTGAAAGACAAATTAGTTCATTTTCTTCATCTACGATCTTAACTTCCCACACCATTGTTGTTTTTCCGCGATGTACTGGTTTGGCATAAGCTGTTACCGTTCCAGACTTCTTACCGCGAATGTGATTTGCATTGATTTCAAGGCCTACACAAGCCTCTGTTTCCTGATCTATTAAGTGAAATGCCCCAATGCTTGCTGCAGTTTCAGCCAAGGCAACAGAAGCTCCTCCGTGCAGCAGGCCAAACGGCTGATGTGTTCGATGATCAACAGGCATTGTCGCAACAACGACCTGATCTGTAACTGAGATTATCTCAATCCCGAGCGCTTCCATTAATGTATTTTTTATATTAAACTCCATGAAATCACCCCAAGAAACCTTTCGCTGCTGTTTACTCTTTTCTACTACTTTCTAAGTACAAATACTACAAGGATAAAATATCCGCATATTAAAAATAATGCAGGCCACACTGCCATAATGTCCATTATAACCTCCTATACTCGTAAAGGTATAAATAACATCATAAAGGATAAACATCATGACAATGTTGAGACTATGTTTAGATTTTGTAAAAGTTAAAAATTGTAAATCTAATCGATAATTCCATTAGATTTCGCAATCAAAACAGCTTCTGTTCGACTGCTAACATTTAATTTATTGAAAATAGAAGTCAGGCTGTATTCAATCGATCGTTTACTTAAATGAAGGTGATCAGCTATCTCTTGATTCGTAAATCCTTTTTCTACTTCTTGCAGGATCGCTTTCTCTCGATCATTAAACACTTGCTCCTCTGCTTCAATATGCTCTGCATCCACCTGATTTTGCAAAAGCAATTTTTGGAAATAATCATAAGGTACGACAATGTCTCCTTCTATCGCAAGCCGAATATATGTAAGAAGCTTTTGCTTTGATTCTGTTTTACTAATTGCACCATGAATTCCAAGTCGAAGCGCCTCTTCAAAATAATCATCAACATCATAACCAGTATAAAGTATAACTTTACACGCTTGTTTCATTTCTAATATCGTCTTAGAGAGCTCCATCCCATTGACTTCACCTAAGTTCAAATCCATTAAAATAACATCAAACGGAGAAAAATCCAGCTTTTTGAAGGCCTCCTCTGTATAAGGCGGATTTAAACAATCTACTTTAACTCCTTCTTCAGCCTCCAATATTGCCTTTGTTCCTTCCCTAACTGCCGGGTGATCATCGACAACTAATATATGTATCATAAGAACTCTCCTTTCAAAAACCATATTTATTAACCTTGCTACAATAAGACAATTTGAAAGTGAAGGTATTATTTCCCTTCATTTTCAAATTGTCTTATGACTAAAAGCCTTCAGACACTTTAAAAAAGAGACCTGGCACATAGCCAAGTCCTATTATATTTCAATGTCTAATTTTAGACCATTGTCCTTAGAAGTTTCAATAGAGAACGATCCCTTAAGGGCCTTAACTCGCTCACTTATTCCTGAAAGCCCCATACTCTCTGTTTTATCCTCCATATCACTAAGCTCAAAGCCAACCCCATTATCCTCATAATGAAAGACAATTTTGTCTTTAATACAAACTAAAATAATCAGGACATTGGTTGCCTGTGAGTGCTTATGTGCATTTGTGAGTAACTCCTGGACAATTCGGTAAATATTTAATTGTGCATCAATATCTAATGTTTTTGAAAAATTTCCCGTATTTAATCGAATATCAAAGTTTACGATTTCTTGATACTGAGCTACTAATTTGTTTAAGGCTTTTACAAGACCTAAATCATAAAGTAATTGTGGACGTAACTCCTGACATGTTTCTCTCGTTGTTTTAATGATTCGTGTCATGCTGCTGTTCATATTTTGAAGCTGATTTTTTAATCTCTCATCATTTGCTTCTGCAAGTGCTAATTCGCACTGTCTTTTTAAAGAGACTAAGTCCTGTAAAACAGAGTCATGAAGATCTTTCGCTAAGTTAGATCGTTGTTTTTCTTCTATTGAGAATAATAACTTTGTTAGCCAACCTGGATTTTCACCCTGTGTTTCAACCTTTTGTAAATGTTGCATTAATTCATCAATTTTCAAGAAATTTTCCAGCGAAACATTCGTATAAAACGATAACGTTTTTAACCATGATATTTCATCTCTTGTTAAGATCGGTGTATTCAATATTGATAAACAAACTAATACATAGCTTCGGTTGTCTGTTACACCAATATTAATAATGAACCCTTTGTCCACTTCGATAATCTTTCCTACTTCATTTGATACCTCTTTAATTTCAGACACATATTCACCATAATCCGCTTCCTTCGCATGTGGATCTATTGATTTAATATTCTTTAGCTTATCCACTTCAATAAAGTAGGCCCTGCTAACAAGTAACACATCAACAATTACCTGTTTCAGCTCAGAAATAACCTGATCTAAATTATTCGCTTTACGGATACTTTGAGTATATTTAAAAATACTATCCTGGTAATTATATTTCTCAGAAAACCGTTTTAGTCTGAACCTGAAGTCGAAGATTTCTTTGATGTAGAAAACTAAAATTAAAAAAATAAATGTAGCAATCGAAAGCTTAATTTGGTAAAAATCAGGATCACTTTCCTTTAGATTAAGCATGATCCCTACGATCACAAAAGTTGGAATAACCGCTAACAATGAGTAATACCTAATTCGACCAAGTAAAAATTCAATATCGTATATTTTTGTAGCTAAAAATTGATATACAAGTGAAAAAGGAATTAATAATAAAAATGCTGCTAAAAACGTTGGCGGGAAAACATAATCTTGAAAAATGATATATGGAATTACATAAAATAATAAAAATGGTGAAAATGCTAACACGTTTGTTACGATCAGTACTTTTACTATATATGCTTGCTCTGAATACTTAATTTTTTTTAAGCCAACAAATTTGAGTACAAAAGTCAAAACTAGCATTATTAAGAAAGAAATTAAATTAATTATTTTATTAGTTTGACTACTATACCCAATTACATCTTTAACAACTTCTAGTATTAGGTTAAATACTACTATTGAATAACCTAGCCTTATAAAGTTAAGATTAAATAGTTTTTTTCCAAGTTCAATAAAATATTGATATAAAAAGTGTAGGTATATTACAGGTACCAATAAAAATGTGCTTAGGTTAACATATCTACTAATAATATCACCTTTTGATGAACCTGTTGCACTAATATACGCTACTGCAATAATTAACAAGAAAAGATTTAATAGATTTGCAGATTTAAGATTTGATCTTTTATTTGATTTGTAAATGTAAAAACTACAAAATAAACATAGTGTTAAAACTGTAAAAGGAATAATTATTATAAGTAAACTTTGTGTACTAAAAATTGTTTCGTTTAAGATTGAATACTCTTTAATAACTCCATCTCTACTAAGGGAAAATGACTCAACTTGTTCAATTACATGATAATCAGCAATAGGTTTATGTTTTAAAGGATCATCACCGTTAACCTCAACAAGAACATCTCCTATTTGGATTCCTATTTTTTCTGCCCATGATTTAGGTTCAAGATTTGTTATTACGATCTCTTCATTTTCATTTATTTTAACATTAGCTCCAACATAGGGATGGTTAATATTCAGTGTTATTAAATATATAGAAAAGGATATACTTAAAACAACAAAGAATATAAATGTTTTGTTGAAGTTATTACTCATTACAAACACCCTTCTTAGCTTTATAACCAGAAAGTACTAAATAATTTTCCAGCTTCCTTAATCCCTTCAATCAATCCTAAAACATCGTCTAAATCTACACCTAGTAAACTAGCTTCTCCATTTACTACTTTTTCTAGTACCTCTGGGTTTTCAATAAGAAAGTTTACGATGTCTTGCATGGCTATCTCTCCTTGTTTTTTGGATTTAATTCTATAATCAAATGAGTGTTTAAGCGCTCACTTTGATTTTCCTCGATCGGTAATTGGCGGATCATACGAGTTGCTTTGTTAATCGCAATTTGTTTCATTACATTTAAGTATTGAGCGACACCTGCATCAATTAGTTTTTGTTTAAAGTTTAGTGAACTACTAAAGTATTCGTTGATTGGTTTACCGCTTTGAAACCCTTTTAAAATTTCTATGGCTTGATCGTTGTACTTTTTTTGAAGATATAGAAAAGCTAATGTTTTCTTTTGAGAAGATACATCATTTTTGAGTGGGTTAAACAAATCTCTAAAATCATTATCAATTTGTGCTGCTAGACCTATTTGGTATGAGTATTCCTCTACTAAAGGAGAATTTGCTCCAGCAAGTAGCATGCCGCTAATTGAAGCTAGGGCGATTAATGATCCTGACTTGTTTTTCATGACTTCTAAGCATTCGTCTTCAGTCAAGATCAAGTTTTTCAGGTCTACATGTTGTCCTTCCATTGCTTGAATTGAAAATTTCGTAAATGCTTCTATAATTTGAAGCTTATACGGAGATTGAAGGGATAAAACAGCTTGCTGGCCCAATGTATAAAGGGTTGTTGCAGCATTTAGAGATACTGGATGCTCAACTTTCATCCACGGCTCGTCCACATTATCTAAATCTTCAAGATCATCAAGCATATCAAAAGATAAAACCAGAAGCTCCACTGCAGCTGCTAAAAGAGCAATTTCCTCATCTTTTCCACTAAATGATTGGTGATGAATGATCGTTATCTGTGCAAATGGAAGTTCTTCTCTTTTCTCTAAAAAAGAGAGTAAAAGATTCTTTAAATCGGTATTTTTTACACATGAGGTAATAGAATGTTTCATATATTGCTTAACTAATGTTAAAGTTTCCTCTATCCCAACCACCCCCATATGCATATATTACTATATACCCGGTATGTTTAGTAGAAAAAGAATCTATTATACCTATTATTCTAATACATTTTTACCCCAATGACCAAAATATGTCAATAAAAAAACTTGGCATTAAGCCAAGTTTCTTAAGATACATTTAAAAATGCGTATTTATCATATTTATCAATACTTTTATTTAGTAATTCTAAAGACTCTTTCGATTCTTTTAGCTCTTTTTCAATTCGAAGTAATAGCTCTGTCATTTCATCGATTTTCTTCTGATTCACTTTTTCACGCTCCTCATAAATTGGTAACAAAATCAAGCCAACTTAACGTGTTTTCATAGTTTATTTTAATTCAAAAACGAATAAATGGCACCGAAAATAATCCGTAGGACTTAATGCGTGATACCGCAACAACAACGCAATAGTCCAAATTATACATTTTCAACACAAACTTCACTGTTCTTTTCACCTGTTTTTTGTCAGCTACACTAATTTATTTATACTATTCGGTACCTATTACTCTTTATGAGGGGGGAATGTATGATCTTATTAGAAAATCTTCGCTTATCTACAAGTCCTAACAGCTATAAGTCCTTTATATTTAGAGGAATACAAAAAAAGACCCCTGTCTTTAACAAAGAGGGTCTACAGACTATTATTATACAGATAATATATTAGTTTCAAAAATCATTTGCGCCTCTTCAATTGCTAAATTCATAAGTTCAGACTTTCTTTCAATTGGTCCTTGATACTCTAAGGTGTAATCTTCTATACCTGTTTTTGAAAACAAGCATTCCATTGTTACTTTACAATTGTCTTTTTCCACCGAAAACAACGCAACCATCTTATCATCCAATACAAAAAATGTTGGCTGCTTACCCATTGAGTGTTCAAGACCTCCTTATAATGTATCGAATTGATGAGGACTTATATTTTGTCATTCTATACGTACATTTCTACAAAAGAGGTCTGTTTCCTTCTTTTCTTTTCAATTTCTATAAGAATATTCTATTTTTTTAGTACTTTATACCCTAAATTTAATTGTCCCAAAGAATCTGCTGTAATAGGATGAATAAACATAGTCAAATATAATGAGAATGAGTGCTAGTCAAACTAACTAGCACTCATTCTCATTAATTTAGAAGCCCATTCTATCGCTTGAATATAAAAATGATTGATTACTTCTTTTGGAATTGGCAGATCTTTGATATCCCAATCTGTTTTCTCGATTTTGATAGACCATCCTAGCACCTTATGCAAATCATTTTCTCTCCCCAAAAGAGCGTCCTGAATTTCATCTGAAAGGGGTAAATCTTTTAAAACTTCAGTAATACTTCTATGCATCAATGTATCAATTAAAGAAAACATACCTGTTAACATATAAGGAGCAGAATGCGAATGTCCAAGATAATGTGCCATTTGTTCACATAATTTCCCACGTACTAAAGACAATTTAATAACCTCATGCATGTCTTGGTCATTTGGGGTCTCAATACTCTTTAGTGATAAAACATAAATCCATTTCTTTAATTCATTAAGCCCCAGCAAAACAATGGCTTGTTTAATGGACTCAATTTTGTTTACAGGGCGAAATGCTGGAGAGTTTATCAATTTTAATAGTTTATATGACATGGAGATATCATGCTCAATGGAAGATGCAATCACATCTATATCTGGTTCTGCCTTTGATAGCTCCGCTAAAATATGATAATACGTTTTCAAATACACGGGGATATCATGACTGGAAATAATATACGGACGACTAAAAAAATATCCCTGAAAATAAGTATAACCAACCTGTTTTGCAAATAAAAACTCTTCCCTTGTTTCCACCTTTTCAGCTAGGAGTTTTATATGATGCGGGCGATATTTTCGTACCATTTCTCTTTGGATTTCCTTCGTTGTTTGAAGAAAATCAACTTTAATAATATCAATATACTGTATGAGCTTTGGAAAATGCTCAGCTTTCTCTTGAATGAGAAAATCGTCTAAAGCAATTGTGTAGCCTAAATCTTTTAATTCTTTACAAGTGAAGATCAAGTCTTCATCTATCTCAACATTTTCTAATATTTCAACAACAATCGAACCAGGATTAAAAAAAGTTGGTACCTTTGATTTTAATAAGCTTTCAGTAAAGTTAACAAAACATTGTTTTCCCTCTGAAAGGTCATGCATGCCGATATTTAAAAAACTATTGATAATAACTTCCGTAGTTGCCTGGTCACCATCAATATTAGGAAAAGTATTTTCATTACTTCCTCTATATAAAAGTTCGTATGCAATGACTTCCTCTTTTAAATTAAATATTGGCTGCCTAGCGACAAAAACTTCCATCTTTGATCCCCCGATACAAAAAAACCAATAATTACAAGTAATTCCTATTTTACTACAGGAACCGTAATAATGAATCATTTATTTAAAACATTCATTTATTTATATAACTTTTTACCCTTTTCCTTTAATAATATTTATTTTTTTGGTTTTTGTACGACAAGTTTTTTATAAAGGCTCTTTTCTGAAACTTTGTTGCTATAAAATAAGTGTTAAGTATGGTTGATATCCACTCCAGGATGCTCGCTTTCCGTGGGGCGAGCGGTGAGTCTCCTCGACGCACAGCGTCTGTGGGGTCTCACCTGTCTCGCTACTCCCACAGGAGTCTCGCACCTTCCGCGGAAATCAGCCTAAACAGTTTTGTCCAAAGTACCTATTAAAAACAACAATCTTTTAGAAAAAAACCTTTATAAATTACTTAAAAATTTACATGTCAACTTGATCCATCCAAAAAAAGATAACCACAATGGAACACTGAGTAATGTAGCCCAAAGCATACCTTTAAAGAAGTTTTCTTCATACATACCTCTCACATCCTTTAAAAAGGGATCATTAGCTATATTTTTTCCATCCGGATATTATATAAACAAATAGAAAACGCTTACATTTTATGCATTTTCATTATTACTAACATATTCATCTATAACCTTTTCAATTCCTTTATAATCCCTTCATCATTTTCCAACATCGTTTTCAATTTCCTTCATGCTCACCCCACCTGAAGTATTATCATATAGTAGTTACATATGAAGGTAAGGAGTGAGGATTAATGCCTGCCATTGATGGAAAACAATACCTTGATCGAATGAATAAACTCAATCCTAACGTCTGGATAAAAGGTAAAAAAATTAATGAGAAACTATTTAAACACCCAGCCTATAAAGGAGCTATGCAAGCAAAAGCATCCCTTTATGATATGCAGCTATCACCTGAGCTGGTATCTAAAATGACGTACCTTTCCCCAACTACATCTCAAAAAGTAGGATTATCTTTTTTGCAGCCAAAGTCAAAAGAGGACCTCGAATCAAGAAGGTTCATGATTAGGACCTGGGCAAAAAAAACCGCAGGACTAATGGGGAGAACTCCAGATTACTTAAATACAGTCATGATGACCTTTGCCGCTTCTGCATCAATCCTTAAAGAGCAGGATGAAGAGTTCACCAAAAATTTACTAAAAATGTATGAATTTGCGCGTGAAAATGATCTTTCCTTTACTCATAGCTTTATCAACCCTCAAATAAATCGATCACTAAATTATGAAGAAGATTCAACACACCCAATTGCGGCAAGGATTGTCCAAAAGAAAGCTGATGGATTGATTGTGAAGGGTGCAAGAATGTTAGCAACTCAAGGAGGTATGACTGACGAGATTTTAGTTTTACCAACTGGACATAGTGATGAATACGCCTTTTGCTTTAGCATTCCAACAGATGCTGAGGGGATAAAATTCATTTGCCGTGATTCTTTTACTGAAGGAGAGTCAACATTCAATTATCCACTTTCTTCTCGTTTTCATGAAATGGATACAATGATTGTATTTGATCATGTATTAGTTCCATGGAATCGTGTCTTTTTTTATCATCGACAAGACTTGGCACATAAGCTTTTTTCAAGAAGCAGTTTTACACCGCATACTCTTCATCAAGTCATCATTAGACAAGTCGTAAAAACTGAATTTCTCCTTGGACTGGCACAAAAAATGGTTATGACCTTAAACATCGCAGAATACCAGCATATCCAAGACAAAATCAGTGAGATGATTATTGGATTGGAAACAATGAAAGCTTTACTAGACCGATCAGAGCTTGAAGCAAAGATTGATGAATGGGGAATAATGGTACCAAATATTCACTCATTATTTGTTGCGAGTAACTTGTTTCCAAAGCTCTATCCTCGTATGGTAGAAATCATTCAATTAATAGGGGCGGGCGGCTTGGTAGCCATTCCTTCTGAGGAGGATTTTACATCAAGTTTATCAACTGACATCAACCATTTTTGTCAAGGATCTGCTTGTGATGCAGAGACAAAAGCAAGGTTGTTCAGACTTGCCTGGGATCTTACGATGAGTAGTTTTGGTTCACGCCAAACTCAATATGAGCGTTACTTTTTTGGGGATCCTGTTAGATTATCGTCAACCCTCTACAATGGATATCCCCGAGATCCGTATATTCGTGAGGTTGAGGAATTTTTGGAGTTAGATAAAGAGGCTTATTAGAGTCTTGGCCTCTTTATCTTGTCCCTATTAACTAATTTATGTTATGCCACTACATTTCACTTACCCACTGTTTTACCTTTCTAGCAAGCTCATCTGCTGTCTCCTGTTCTACATTTTTTACTAATGAAACGACTAAACGATCATAGAGCTCATCCCTTTTTTCTTCATATGAAATTGTCGTAGACCATTCGATTTCAGGGACCGCAATTAAACTATATTCCTCTTTTTTATTTTCATAAATATACACATTTGTAATGTAGCTGTTTTCATTTTTCACATTCGCTTTTCTAATTTTCACTCTACTCATCCTTTCTTTACTCATGAAATTATTATAATCGATGCTCGTACGTATTTCAGCTTTCATCCACCTTAATGGATCTCACGAAAAATGAAAATGACAAAACATAACAAAAAAAGAACTGAAACAGAGTGTCCACTCCGTATTTTTCAGTTCTTTCACTCTTAAAAATTAAAAAGATTACTTTGATCTATAACGTCACTATCATGAAAATTTGTTATGTTAAAAACATTTTGTGTATCAGTGAAATCTCCTGTATTGGCCGAACCAGAACCAAGGGACATCTTATTTGAAGCTTTAGGGGATAAACTAAAAGTATCTCCAACTTTAAATACAGCAGATTGATTAACATTATTTAATTGTATAGGACCAACAAAAGCAGGCATCCGTCCTTCTCCCTTTCTATTTGATGAACTCACTAGACTATCCTATGATAAAAAAACAGAAGGGTTCTTGCCTACCCATTTAAATTATTGCTAATGATTTCTTCCTTTGACTTTGCTCTTAATTTAATCAAACGAATCACATTTAATGTAACAGCTTTTAATACAGCATAGGTTGGTACAGCTAAAATCATCCCAATAATTCCACCAAAGCTTCCTGCACCAATTAATAATAAAATAATTGTTAATGGATGTGTGTTAAGCCGTTTTCCTATTATGAGCGGAGACAAAAGATTTCCATCTATCTGTTGTACAACGGTAACAACAATAGCTGCAAGCAATGCTTTTGTTGGTGAGTCCAGCAACCCAATTATAACCGCTGGGGCAGCACCAATAAACGGGCCCACATATGGAATAATATTCGTAATAGCTACTACAATTCCGAGGACTAAAGCATAATCTAAACCAATGATCGCATAGCCGATAAAACAGCCTAGTCCAACTGCAAGAGATACAATCAATTGCCCCTGTATATACGTAGCGAGTGTTTCATATAAGTCTTTTAAAATTTTCAATCCTTCTCCACGATAAGTTGTGGGAAACAGCTTTACTGCTTTTCCAGAGAATTTATGACCATCCTTTAACATGTAAAAAAGAATAAAAGGAACGGTGACAATCGTAAGTGTAATATTTGTTACAACACCTAATAATTTTGAAAAGCTTGATGTAATATTTTCTGGTAAGCTTGTTGCGTAACTCGTTAACGTCTGTTCCAATTGATTTAATGACACATATTCTTGTTCCATCAGCCATGTGAACCAATAAGTTTGGGACATATTTAAGATAAAGTTCGAGATTTCTCTTGCATATGTAGGAAAGTTATTAATTAAATCTGTTACCTGCTCTGAAACAATAGGTCCAATGAATGAAATAAAACCTGATACGACCCCAATAAATACGATATAAGGTATTAAAATAGCAAGTGTTCTAGGTACCCTATTTCGTTCAAGTAATTTCACAAGCGGATTAAAAATAAAAAACAAAATCCCAGCAATCAGTATTGGGAAGAACAAGGTTGAAGTAAACACGATAATGGGTTCAAATAAAAAAGAAACTTTTGTACCAACATAGACAATTAAAAGCATTAATAAAATTTGTAATGTCCAAAAATGAACCTTTGATTTTAACACAATTTTTCCTCCAGTTTTGATTCCTACCTTTTGTCAACATTATAGGCATGAAAACTAAACATTAACCTAAAGGTAAAATAAAGTATATAAATTTATACGTAAATAAACAAAAATCGTTTCAACAATTTGTCCTCATATATCTATAAATCTACATGACTCCCCTACTAATTTCCATTCTTTTCTTGTTAAATTATGTAACTCAGCTAACTGTACCTGACGATATCCATCTCAATCTACATGTGTATGTAAATAGGTCAGTCTAATATTAAGACTGACCCTTTTCACTATTCCTCAACTTTTAATTGGAGTAAAGGTTCCTCATTCTTAACAGCTTTTTTTATTTCAATCGACCGTATAAGATGTCCTTCCATATCTAAAATGTGAAACTCATATCCTTCAAATGTTATGATATCTCCTTGCTTACTTTCTATGTTTTGTGTCAAAATCCAACCGCCAAGGGTATCAATATCTTCAGTATCAATGTTGATATGTAAGATATTATTTATATCATAAATTAATACCTTTCCATCTACAATGAAATGCCGATCTCCTTGTTTTTGAATGTCAGGTAATTCATCTTGATCAAACTCATCTCGAATATCTCCGACAATTTCTTCAATAATATCCTCTACCGTTACAAGTCCTGCCGTTCCACCATATTCATCTATTAATATAGCCATGTGCACTCGTTCTTTTTGCATTTTCACTAATAAATCATGGATGGGAATTGATTCAATCACTTGAATCACTGGACGAATATATTTTTGTATAGATGTATTTTTTCTGGCATTAGGTGTTAAATAATATAAATCGGTAAAAATCTCTTTAATATTGACCATGCCTAAAATATGATCTTTATCACCGTTTACAACCGGATAACGTGTGTATTTTTCATTTCTCATCAGCTCTAAATTTTCTTGGAACGTCTTCTCTACAGAGGTTGTCACAATTTCAGTGCGCGGCACCATGATTTCTTTTGCAATACGATCATCAAATTCAAAGATGCGATTAACATATTTAAACTCGGAATGATTAATTTCACCGCTTTTATAGCTCTCTGAGAGGATGATTCTCAACTCTTCCTCTGTATGGGTAAGTTCATGCTCAGAAGCTGGTTTCAATCCTAATAAACGAACAAAGAGATTTGCAGTTCCATTTAATATCAAAATAAACGGAAACATCAAACGATAGAAAAAAAGCAGTGGTCTAGCAACAAAAAGGGTGATGGTTTCGGCTTTATATATGGCCACCGTTTTCGGTACAAGTTCTCCAATAACAACATTCAAATATGTAATAAATAAAAAAGCAATAACAAATGACAAGACAAGACTTATTGAATCATTGATATTGAAATGATGGAATAGCGGATGTAATAAACTTGAGATTTTGGGCGTACCTAACCATCCTAAACCTAAGGCAGTCATTGTAATTCCTAACTGACATGCCGATAAATATCCATCAAGATTTGAGGTTACTTTTTTGGCAGCAACAGCAGCTTTATTACCTTCTGCAATTAGCTGATCAATTCTAGAGCTTCTTAATTTGACAATAGCATATTCTGAAGCTACGAAAAATGCTGTTATGGCAACAAGAACCGTAACAATAAACAAGTTTACGATATCCAAAATAAAGGGCTGATCATACATATCTCTATTAGACTTGTATCTCTCAATCATTCATATCATTTCTGATCAGACCCTGTCACCTCCTAAAAATAAGCTAAGGCGTTAATTCATTCGTTATCATCATATTATCTTCTGTCAACCTTTCAGTCAAACAATCTATGTGTTCTTCAGTCGCAAGTTATAAATGAAAACAGACCCTCTTTAGGTCTGCTTCTTTATATAGCCTAAACTGATTGCCGATATTCAGAAATAAACTGTTCAACTGTATTGTCCATTCGTTTAATTTCCTTTATAGCATCCTCATAGCCAATCTTTCGGTAATGGTGTTTACCAAATGGTTCCTCATCCATTTCATCTGCTAAACGGACAATTCGTTGTAATGAATTTTTTTTCATAGAATTTTCCGGTAAATATGAATCCGTGTGCAGGAGAATGGCAAGGGCAATATCCTTCGCATATTTTCGATCCTCACCTAGCCTGATTAAAAGCTTATGTGCACGTTCAGCGCCCTTAATTGCATGAATATCGTTTTTGACATATGCATCATAATCCCATTCCCCATTTTTATACCATTCATAATGCCCAATATCATGAAGCAATCCCGCCTTAGCGGCTATGTCAGGATTTACATCATGCTTTATAGCGAGCTCAACAGCATATTGGGCAACTGTAATCGCATGTGAAACACCGGAACGATTTAAATATTTTTGTGCAATTGGATGTGTAAAAACATCGATTAATCTAACTCGTCGCATGGTAACCCTCCTACATTTTTAGTCAAACCAAATATATAAATGTAACAATTTTCGTTTTATATTCAGAATAATCTAACACAAATAAAAAACATCTTCAAGAAAAACGTTATATTTTCTAACAATTACCGGCATTAGAAAAATAAGCTTTTATTATTTATATGAGTTAAACTGAAATTTGTAACATTTACTTAAACAAAATCGCAAGCCCTCTGATCAGCCCCGATAGGCAAAAGGCGCTCTTTGTCTTCAATTCCTGAATGGCTTATGACTAGACTAGGCGTGGATCTAGACACTAAGTACAAAATAGGAAACTCTCTGATCTTATAAAAAAAAGAAACCACATTGTAGTTCCTTTAAGTTAAGGTTTGAATGGAATATTCACTTCAAACATTGTAGAATTTTTGTTTGATTCCACATTGATTGTACCGCCATATTTGTGCACAACTTGTTTCACAATATTAAGTCCGTCTCCTCGTGGAACCCCACGCTTTTCTGCCTTTGTAGAAAAGCCTGCCTGAAAAATTTTATCCAGATTGGCCTTTGGAATCGTAGGCCCAATATTCTCCACTTTAAACATATATTTATTTTGAATAACGCGGGCCTCAACATTTATGAATCTCTCAGATTCAGCTCCTAAAAGAGTAGCATCAAATGCATTATCTATTAAATTCGAAAATATCTTTATTAAATCAATCGTATGTATATGCTTAAACAAATGATCATCAATATGAAGATGCATGTCAACTTTCTCATTTTGTGCTCTTGCCCATTTAGATTGAAGTAAAATAAAAAGGGCTGGGTTCTTAATGACCACAGGTAATTCCATTGTTTCTACCTCGGTTGTTAACGAATTCACATATTCATACGCCCTGTCCTCTCGACCAATTTTCATTAAGCCTTGAATGACTTGAATATGATTAAGAAAGTCATGGCGAATCGATCTCATTGTATGAAGCATGGACTGAAACTCAACTTGGTAAGTTTCCTCAGCATCTCCAACCTGTGAGTTCACTTTTCGTCGATACCAAATTTGAAAAGCTATAAAAACACTAAATGAAAAAAGAACTAATCCACCACTCATGATGAAAGATGGAAAACTTTTTTGCATGACTTCTTTTGTCAGCTTTTCAACTGTTCCAAGGTTTGACTCTATAACAAGAGATCCCTCATATTCCCCATCACTTTTTATGATAGGAACTGCTGACATAATCGAATGTTGATTAGACCTTTTTTTTATTTTAATAAAAAAGGATTCTTCCTTCGTAAACTGGTTTATAAATTCTTGAGAAAGTTTACAGCAAGCCTCGGTGGTTTTCCTATCGCCTTTAAGCGTGCTATATGCGCGAACGATTAATTCCTCATTTCCATCAGGTTGCACAATAAAAACATTTTCAGCCCCTAAGTATCGTTTCATTTCATTAAGTTGTGCCTCGAGCTCTTTATTATGTTCATTTGGGTTTTTATATAAATCTTCCAAACTAGATTTATCCAAAAATTCCAAGGCTTGATTTGTATTTGAAATGGCTTGATAACCAATTGTCAGGTCAATCGTTTTACGTGTATTTGAATAAGTAGTATACAAATTAAATGCTGAGAACACCATTATAATAAAAATTGATACAGAGATAACGACGGCATACTTTTTATTTTTTCTATTTCTAATTTTCAGCCACCTCTGTCCCTCATTACTAGTCCACTAAATGATAAACTCTCTCATTTTATTATCTATTGTTAATATTACAACAGTTGACATTTTTTTGGGTGATTTTTTTCAAATTTTTTATAAATGAAAACAGGTTACAAGAAGAAATCCCATTTTTCTTTACGAATTATTATACTACAAAAATCACTTCTTTTGTCTTATCTAAAAACCAAACTTTTCTCCTATAAAATGAAACTTTCGTCAATAGGATTTCTTCACCACCCACTGATCGTTAGTTGAACCAATCCAACCTTTACGGGGAGTTATCCGCCACCTGCCCTCTTTGAAAACTCAGATGCTTGGGGCAGGGATCTTATTGCCCGTTAGAGTGGGATAAAAATTCTTTTATATCGTATACTCTACCATTTTCTAACGGACCTGATAAAAGTTTTAGTAATGTCCTAGCAACAAAGCTTGGTGATCGTAGCAGCCCCTTTTCATGATATTCCTTAAATTGTTCGATTGAAGGGAATTCTTCCTTTGTTGCTTTTCTAATGGTTCCTTGCATATCTGTATCCATAATTCCTGGAGAAAATGCAATCGACGTGATGTTTGTATGTTTCTCTTCTTGTTCAATACCAACTGTTTTTGTATACATATTTAATCCTGCTTTTGTGCTGCAATATGCACTCCAGCCCGGAACAGGTCGATTTGCTGCCCCAGATGTTATATTCACAATCAGACCATCTGTAGAGGTTCCTTTTGTTTCTCGTACCACAGCCTCACTCAATAACATTGGAGTTAGGAAATTCAAATGAACATGTAATATTAGTTCCTCATGATTTGCACAACCTGCTTCTTTTATCGGATTAACGGTACCTGCATTATTAATTAACGTTATTTTTTTTGCATGTTCCATATCTATTTTTGAAAATAATTTTTTTATCATATCAGGCATTTGCTGTAGATTGGACAAATCACATTCAATAAATGAAATGGGAGTTTGTTTTTCAGCAGCTATTTTTTCAAGGGAAGGGTTCACGTTTCTGGACAAACAAATTATGGTACAATCATGTCCCGCTATTTCTTTTACAATGGCTTCACCTAAGCCACGAGAAGCACCTGTTATAATATAATAATTCATCTATGTCAGCTCACTTTCGTTTGGATCGTTCTTCCAATTTCTTTTTCTTTTTTAGCATACGTGATACTGAAATGCAAGAAGGTCAATTCAACATTTTTGTCTTTGACAAACATGTACCTTAATACTAAGCTAAAATCAACATATACATATATAAATTGCTAAATAAAGTAGGGATAACATGACAGGATTTTCAAAAGACCCATTTAACTATCATTTTGACCGTTTAGAGGATGTAGCAGAAAAGATAAGTGAAGTCCTTCAATGTCCAATTACAATCGAAGATGTGAACCATAGATTACTAGCCTACAGCACACATGACGACAGAACCGACCCTGCACGCATTTCTACTATTATTGGAAGGAGAGTTCCCGAAAAGGTCATTAATAGCTTATGGAAGGATGGAACCATTCCAAAGCTCCTAAGCACCGATGAACCTATTCGAGTAAAAAATATTGATGAAGTTGGCCTAGGCAACCGCATTGCGATATCGATCTGGAAAAATGACGAGGTACTTGGTTTTATATGGGCATTAGAAATTGAAAAGCAGCTCCAACAATCAGATCTTTTACTATTAAAAAAGGCGGCTCGAGCTGTAAAAAACAAAATGCTGAAATTACAAGTTCGAAAAACAAAAAAAGAGGAAAGAAATCAAGAGTTTTTTTGGAAGCTTCTCACAGGGCATGTCTCAACAAAAGACGAAATTACACAAGGCTTTCATGAGTTAAATTTATCTCTCCCCTCTCCGTTCTCTGTCGTTATTTATAAATTTCCCCAGGAAATTAATGATGAGGCAGAAAAGAAGCTATCTTACTTACTTCAAACAACTCAACAGGTAAATATATTATTATATACGTTTGATTATGATGAGCTCATTATCTTATTATCAGCAAAACACACCTCACCTCTAACAGATATCAAGCATTTTACGTTTTCAACCATTCGGCAGCTTAACGAGAGATATAACTTAAAAAATGTGACGGCAGGTATAGGAGGAATTTTTTCTGCCCCTAACTTTATTGAAAAAAGCTATAAGGAAGCTGTTGCTGTACTTTCACTTAAGAAGCGGTTTCCTAAAGAAACAACCGAATTAACTAGTTTTTCCGAGCTTGGATTTTATCAGTATTTAGATATTTTATATGAACAACGAAAAGAATCAGGCTATCAACATTATTCACTTACAAGATTAAAAGAGTATGATCAGCGTCACAGCACAAATCTTGTTCATACACTTGAAGTGTTTCTAGATCATGATAGTAATGTCCATGAAGCTTCAAAAGCACTTAATATTCATATTAATACATTAAATTATCGCCTGAAGAGAATTTCAGAAATCGGTGAATTAAACCTTAAAAACATGAACCAAAAGATCACGATCTACTTGCATTTAAAGCTAGAGCATATGTCTTTGTGATTTTTCACAAACAAGGTCAAAACCTTTCTCATTTTTAAACAAAGATATTTATTTGTTTTTTATTTATACTTGCATTAATAAATAGAAACAATATAAATATTGGCTTAAAAGGAGGAAGGTTTATTTATGATTATCGGGGTTCCAAAGGAAATTAAAAATAATGAAAATCGAGTCGCCTTAACGCCAGGTGGAGTTACACAATTGGTTGCATTTGGACATCGTGTATTAATTGAAGATCAAGCAGGTGCAGGAAGCGGTTTTGAGAATGAAGATTACCAACATGCCGGTGCAGAAATTATTGACACAGCTGCAAAGGTATGGGCGGAAGCCGAAATGGTTATGAAAGTGAAAGAACCTCTTCCATCTGAATATGCTTATTTTCGAAAAGGATTAATTCTATTCACATATTTACATCTTGCAGCAGAGCCTGATTTAGCCCAAGCCTTGAAGGATAGCGGTGTAACAGCCATTGCTTATGAAACTGTTACCGTTAATCGGACTCTGCCATTGCTTACCCCTATGAGCGAAGTTGCCGGACGTATGGCTGCACAAATAGGAGCGCAATTCCTCGAAAAACCTAAAGGTGGAAGAGGAATATTACTAGCTGGTGTACCTGGGGTTAGTCGCGGTAAAGTAACGATTATCGGCGGTGGTGTTGTCGGAACAAATGCGGCGAAAATGGCAATCGGCTTAGGAGCAGATGTGACCATTATCGATTTAAGTGCAGATCGATTACGCCAGCTAGATGATATTTTTGGTACTCAAATCAAAACGTTAATGTCAAATCCAATGAATATTGCAACATCAGTTGCTGAAGCTGATTTACTCATTTGTGCAGTATTAATTCCAGGGGCAAAGGCTCCAACACTTGTTACAGAAGAAATGGTTCAAGCAATGAAGCCAGGTTCTGTCATTGTTGATGTTGCAATCGATCAAGGCGGAATTGTTGAAACAGTTGACCATATAACAACCCATGATAATCCAACGTATGAAAAGCACGGTGTTTTACATTATGCTGTAGCCAACATGCCAGGAGCTGTGCCACGGACATCAACAATCGCTCTTACAAATGTTACCGTCCCTTATGCATTACAAATTGCCAATACAGGTGTATATCGTGCCATCAGTGAAAGTCCTGCCCTTCAAGCCGGAGTCAATGTTATGGATGGGGAAATCACATATAAAGCAGTTGCCGATGATCTCGGCTATGTTTACAAACCAGTTCCAGAGGTTTTACAAAGAGAACATTTAATGAACTAAAAAAGAATTGTGCTAAAAAGACAGATTCGTCTGTCTTTTTATATTGGCTGTTTTCGCAAACTTTGTTGCTATATAAGTACCTGCAAAGGGGTGATTGGAGCCTCCAGGATCTCAGCTCGCTTTCAGTGGGGCGGGCGTTGAACACTTCTACGTAAGGCTGCGCGCCTGTGGCATCTCACCTGTCCCGTTGCTCCCGCAGGGGTCTCGCACCTTGTACTCCAATCAACCTAAACATTTTTTGTTCTAAGAACTTATTAAAAACATCAAACTTTTAGAATAAAGCCTTTATATTTTCCTTCTTCACACAATATCCTTCATCATTTGTTTACTTTACCGATACAAATGATGAGGGGGTGAAAAACTTGGATATTGCTGCATTATCGATAGGATTAAAACAGGCTTCATTAAGTCAAAATGTTGGTATTGCTTTAGCTAAAAAAATCATGGAAACTTCACAGCAAAGTAATGAACAACTTTTAAAAACTATGGAAGCACCCCACCCTACCCTTGGAAAAAGCATTGATATGAAAGGGTAAGATATAAATCCCCATATCTATTAGATGGGGATTTATAAAACCCTTACGCTCATGCGACAATTCGTAACAATAAATTCCACTAATGTCGAAATTCCACTAACAATTACTGTTATATCACATCCATTATTTGGTAAAACTTGTACTATCAGGCAAGATTAGACAAAATCTTCATCTCAGTCTATTTGTACTATTACACATCCACGTCTTGCCTGCTATGTATAGTGAATTAGTATATTTTATAAATGCTATTTCATTATTTATAGTAATTTGACGAACACTTGATAGAAAAATAAATAGAATAATACTACCTCCGAATTAATAGTTGACAGTTATCCTTGGATAGCTGTCTTTTTTTATTCCTGTTTCATCATCTTTTAACGAATTTCATTTTTATCCAAGTAGTCAAAAGTCACTCAATCAAAACTGTACCTTTGCTCAAGCCAAGGGTTTCCTTCCATATGATAACCATTTCTTTCCCAAAAACCTGGGTGATTATGTTCTGTGAATTGAATCCCTCTAATCCACTTTGCACTCTTCCAAAAATATAGATGAGGGATAACAGCTCGTAGTGGATAGCCATGTTCGGGAGTTAAAGGCTCATCGTTATAGCTATGAGCCAATAGATTTGTTTCCTTCATAAAGTCATCAATAGATAGATTTGTCGTCCACCCTTCCTCTGCATGCAGAATGACATATTTCGCATGAGATTGTATGTGAACTTCCTCTAATAAATCGACTGTTTTAACTCCTTGCCAACTAGCATCTAGCTTAGACCAGCCCGTTACACAATGAATGTCATTTACAAGTTTTGATTGTGGGTAATTTTTCTTTATATCCTCTAAGGTCAGAAGCTTGGGATGATCTACTAGACCATATATTTGTAAATTCCATTTCGTAATATCCTCGTAATAAGGAACACTCCCTGTATGTAATATCGGAAATGTCGTTGTGACATTTTGATTCGGAGGAACCCTCCCATTGTTATGTGTTTTTTTCTGTTTTCCAAAATACATAGGATATCCTCTCCTGGATTTTATTTTTGTTAACTAATCATTAAAAAAAGTTGACATTCTTTCCTTTTCTGTATTATTCTTTTTTTAAAGATTTGAAAAAAGGGGGAGTATAAAATGAAAAGAAGGTTAACTACATACGATATTTCATTAGTTGGCATGTTTGCTGCACTAATGGCTATCGGTGCTAATATTACGTCTTGGGCACCATTTCTTCAAGTAGCAGGTGTTCCATTATCAATGCAGCCATTTTTCTGTATTTTAGCAGGGCTTTTATTGGGCAGCAGGCTTGGTGCATTATCAATGACCATTTATGCATTAGTTGGAATTGCCGGCGCCCCTGTTTTCGCTCAGTTTAGTGGTGGAATAAGTGTGCTCTTCCAGAGCACTGGTGGATTTATTTTATCTTATATTGTGACAGCCTATGCAGTCGGCAAAATTCTTGAATTAAGTAAAGAAAAGAAGCTTTCTGCTTTCTTGTCTGCATCATTTGTTGGAATTACACTTATCTACATGATAGGGACAACGTATATGTGGCTTGCGTTAAATGTATGGATGAATGCTCCAATGTCATATGTTGCTGCTTGGGGCATTATGGCATGGTTTATTGTAAAAGATGTTGCCTTTACAATTCTAGGTGCCCTGCTTGCACCTCGTATTTATTTTGCTGTGACAAAGGCAACGAATAAAAGAATCGCTGCGTAAGCTTTAAGTAACCTCAAAAAGCCTTTGTCAATTTGACATAGGCTTTTTTCTCTATCCTATTTGATACTTTTTTGATAATCTTCAATATACTGTTGCTCCTGCTCTGAAGACATGACACCAGTTGCTTTACCGATTGTCCCTCCTTGTATGCTCCAGATCGCATTATGATCCTTATCAGCTTGAGAGAAATCTCCTTCTTTCCAACGAGTTAAAATGTCCATTACTACTTCCTCATGTTCATATTGACCATTTTCTATTACGTTTATCAGAAATAAGATACGTTCATTCGTCATTTCGTAATGTAGCCATTTTTCATCTGCAATAACCTTTTGATGAGACATACCATGCATATAGTTGAGAATATCCTCTTCTGATAATGTTGAGTTTTCACTTCCAAATGGATTGTTATTCATGATTACTTCTTTTGATACGGCCTCTGAGGCGTTTGTGCTTTCCTGAACTTCCTCCTCTACTTTTTGAGAGGATGTTGAAGTCGCTTTTTGATTCATCATATCTACTAAAATATACCCCAAAAATCCAAGACTAATGGCAACAACTATGACACTAGCTATCATTAGCTTATGATTTTTTATCCATGCCATGGTAACAACCTCCCTTAGAAAAACTTGGCTTGTCCCGAAGGCTATAAACCTTCCTTTCACCAAAACACCAAACAGAACAAAATAGGCTAGTATTATCATACAATGGATAAAATAGGTTAAACAAGGAAAGACTTTGTCGAAAAAAATCAGATTCATATTTTTTTCTATTTTATATGGTTTTATGTATAATGTTTACTAGTTTTGGTTATAAAAATAGTAGAGTAAATGAAAGAGGTGTAAAAATGAAAGCACTTGTTGTAAAGAAATATTTCTTAGATATAAAAGATAGAGAAGAATTTGAGAGAGAGATATTGGAGCAAAATCCTGAATTAGTAGAAACTGTACTAGAATGGGATGATGAAGAATTATTGGGGAAATTAAATATAATGAGAAAAAAACTTGGTATAAAATGAACCAAGTTTTTTTCTCATGAAGACCTTTATAAAATAAGTGCTGCGATCCAACCAAATATAATTAGTGGAATATTGTAATGAACAAAGGTTGGCACACACGTATCCCAAATATGATGATGGTTTCCATCTGCTGCTAAACCAGATGTTGGACCAAGTGTACTGTCTGAAGCTGGTGAACCCGCATCACCAAGTGCTGCAGCTGTTCCTACTATCGCAATTGTTGCCATTGGGCTAAATCCTAACTCCAAGCATAACGGCACGAAAATAGTCGTAATAATAGGGATCGTTGAAAATGATGAACCAATTCCCATTGTGACGAGAAGGCCAACAATCAACATTAACATTGCCCCTAGCGCCTGATTTCCTCCAATCAGACTTGCTGCATCTTCTACTAGCTTCTCAACATGTCCAGTTTCTTTTAACACACTTGCAAATCCTGAAGCTGTAATCATAACGAAGCCGATGAATGCCATCATCTTCATTCCATTTGTCATCATCACATCTGCTTCATTACGCTTTAATATCCCGCCAAGAAATAAAATACTTAAGCCAGCCAGAGCACCAAAAATCATCCCTTCAACTCCAAGTTTCTGAGACAAATATAGTTGAACAGATAAAGAAACAAGAATTGCTAGAATGGCTACCGTAATACTTTTTTTCGAATAAACTTCTGTTATTTGTTGTCCAGATATTTCACGAGTTTCATATTGTCTTTTTTTACGATACGTAAAGAAAACGGCAATAAGTAGCCCGCAAACCATGCCAATAGCCGGGATAGCCATTGCAGTTGGAATGGAAGATAAAGATACAGTTAAACCACTTTCCTGCATGTTATTTTGCATAATTTCATGGAAAATAGCACCAAACCCTACAGGTAAAAACATATATGGTGTAATTAATCCAAATGTAATCACAGTTGCAATTAATCTGCGATCAATTTCAAGCTCATTTAACACCTTCAAAAGTGGCGGAATCAAAACCGGAATAAAAGCAATATGCACAGGTACTAGATTCTGTGAAAAAATGGCCATAATTAAAATCATTAAGACAATAAGTACCTTTGATAATGTTTTTCTTCTTGTTTCTCCATCGCGACCAACTACTTTTATAACACTAGACACCATGGCATCTGGTAGACCAGTTTTTGTTAACGCAACCGCAAACGCTCCTAATAGGGCATAGCTTAGTGCTACTGTAGCATTACCACCTAAACCATTGGTAAATGTCTCAATCGTTGCGGCTAAGCCTAAGCCTCCTGTTAATCCACCTATTAAAGCTCCTATCACTAGAGCAAAAACCACATTTATTCTTAATAAACTTAAAACAAGCATAGCAATGACTGCTATTATGACTGCATTCAACGTCAATACCCCCAAAAACACTTTAGTTTGCTAATATGGTAGAGAATGAAACAACGGAGTTTAATTTATCATACTTTTTATAAATATGTCAATTGATATTTCAATATATTATCCTGCAACATAGAAAAGAGGATGACCAAGTCATCCTCTTTCTAGCATTTAAATATTGCTTTCAAACCTCTCTACAAAAGTTGCTAATGTTCTAGCCATTACACCTGTCGCACCTGAAGGACCTAGTTCGCTATCCTTTGACGTTGTTGCTGTACCTGCAATATCCAGATGTACCCATGGTGTATTCTCAGCAAATTCACCAATAAAAGTACCAGCCATAATGGCGTGACCTTCTCTTCCTGGCGAATTATTAAGATCTGCCATTTTACTGTTACGAACTCGTTTTTTATCATTTTCTGAAATCGGCAAACGCCAAACAGGCTCATCACATTCATGAGATGCTTGAAGAACTTGCTCAAATAGCACTTCATTATTTGTCATTGCCCCAGTTGTTTCAGTCCCTAACGCAATAATAACTCCTCCTGTTAAGGTTGCCACATCTACTAAATAATTAGCTCCATGAAATTTTGCATATGTTATACCGTCTGCTAGAGCCAATCGCCCTTCTGCATCGGTATTTAATACCTCAATCGTTTTTCCGCTTAAGGAAACAATCACATCATCTGGCTTAAATGCCCCGCCGCTAATCATATTGTCTGTTGATGGAATAACAGCTACAACATTTTGTTCAGGTCTTGTCTCACCAATAATCTCCATAGCCCCTAGAACAGCTGCAGCACCTCCCATATCTGTTTTCATGCCAACAATTCCATCCTTCGGTTTAATAGAGTATCCGCCTGTATCATAGGTAATCCCTTTACCAACAAGCCCGATGACATCAGTCCACTCTTCTTTTCCTTGATACTTTAACACAATCATTTTCGGCGGCTCTTCAGAACCTTTATTAACAGCTAACAGCGCCCCCATACCAAGACGCTCCATATCATCTTTTTCAAGGATCTCAAAGTCAAATTGGTACCTTTCGGCAAGCTCTACAGAATACGCAGCAAGTTCTGTTGCGGTTAAAAGATTAGGAGGCATATTGGTTAGTGTTCTTGCACTATTTGTACCCGTTCCAAATGCATACCCAACTTCCAAACTCGATTTTATTTCGTCTAGATCTCCATTCTCTGAAAAGATATGAACGGTTTCAATCATTTTTTCAGGTTCATTTGATTTTTGCTTATAATCTAAAATTTTGTATGTTGAAAGAGCAAATGCCTCAGCCAATGCATGGGCAACTTCTTGATCACAACTTTCTTCATTGTGAAAGGTATCAAGCGCAATGATGAGATTTTGATGTTTCGCCTTTTGAATCGTTTTAAATAACTCTCCAAATACCCTCCTTAATCCATCAAAGGAAAGCTTCTCTTTTTGTCCTAATCCAACAAAGAAAATCCGTTTAAAAGAAAGCCTTCCTAGGGTATGCAGCTTAGTGATTGATTTATATTTTGTTTGCAAATCCCCTTCTTTTAATAACTGAGATAAGTCTCCCCCTAATCTTTCATCTATCTCTTTTGCTAAGCCTGTTAATTTGCTAGTTTTTTGATAAAGTCCAATAACAAGTGTATCTTGCTGATCTATTTGTTCTAATTGATGATGTACTTTAAATACCAACATCTGCACCTCCATATATGTATACACTTTTATTTTAAAGCACAAGATGAAAAAAGTATAATGAATCAAATGAATAATAAAAGGTATGTTAAACAAATTCTTTAACAAGAAGGACTATTGTTATATGCTATAATGAAGAAAATATTTTTATCTATTTACAGATTAGAGAAGTTTTAGACGGTTGTATCTCCGGATTTAGATCAATGTGGAATTACTCTTATCATTCCTGTTTAAATAGATGAATACTTCCTAAGAATGTCAGAATGAAAGGAGCATAACATTGGAATTATTATTTAATTTTCCCTTACTGGCTTCACTAGCAGCTATTTTCTTTGCACAATTCATCAAGGTTCCGATCTATTTTATTGTTTCAAGAAAATGGGATTGGTCTTTAATCACGAGCACAGGCGGGATGCCGAGTTCACACTCAGCAGCTGTTACTGCCCTTTCAACTGGCGTAGCACTTGATCATGGTCTGGATTCCTCTATTTTTGCTATCTCAGCAGTATTTGCCATCATCACCATGTTTGATGCAACAGGAGTTCGAAGACATGCTGGTGAGCAAGCTACGGTTCTTAATCAGCTTGTCATAGATTTCAATAAATTTGTTGAAGAAGCAAAGGTATGGCCCAAAAAAGCTGATCAAGATAAACAAAAGAAATTAAAAGAACTGCTCGGCCATCAACCTATTGAAGTATTTTTTGGAGGTTTAACCGGCATTCTTCTTGCCTTGTTGTTACATTACTTTTTTGTCATGTAAACATACATAGCTGAATATAATAAGTATTTATACAAAAAAGCTAATGGCTGCTAACCATTAGCTTTTTGTTTTGCTTTTTATATATTTTTGCCTAAATACCTGCATAGATTCTTCTTCATTTAATTTTTTTAACTGTTCTTCTGTTAACTTCCCGTCACCCATTTTTACCACATACACATCTAATTGTTTTTTGCCCCAGTTAGCATAAACATCATTTACTGTTTCATAGTAGAGATCTAATCGATTCCCCTTAATCGCCCCACCTTTATCTGCTACAACTCCATAGCCATACCCAGGAATAAAGAGAATGGTTCCTAATGGAAAGACATCCAGGTCTGCTGCAACAGTTGAATATAAATCACGTTTTACTTTCACACCTGAGTATGTAATTCCGTAGCTTGGGTGATCTGGATGTTTTCCTGTTGATTCTACTCCAGCTGTATAGCCTGTAGCAACTACCTTTTTTACAGGATATTGTGACCAGTCAATGGCTTCTTCTAATGATACCTCTTGATTTACAGTCTCAACACTTGAAGATATCTCTGTTTGTACTGATGGTTCACTATTCATCGACTTAAATGTAAGTCCTAAAAAGCGAAATCTGCCATCGTTTTCACCTAAAGGCTCATCTTCAATATTTGCATGATCTTTATTGTACCAATTGACTACATCCATAGCTTCTACTCCTGAAATAACCTCAAAAGTTGTTGTTAATGCACCAAGAAATAATATCGACATGAAAAGCCTTCTACATACTCTTTTTATACTGATCATATATTTCCTATTCACTCCTCTCACAAATCTATTCGTTCCCAATTTGCTGAGGAAATATTCACTTTTAACAGGGAACATATTTTACCAGTTTGAAAGCTGACAATTCATTTCTCCATTATCTTTGAATCCCAAAAACCATTAAGCCCTTCTGATAAATAACAAAAAGGCTGGTCATCAATTAGATGATGACCAGCCTTTTTGTTGCCAAAATTAAAACATTTGGTAGCCTCTTTTTCGGAGCATCTTAATGATCACTCCTGAAAGAATGGCACCAATTAGCCCGGATGATAAAATCAATATATCTGCTAAAGCTAATGACAGAATTTTATCACCTAAAGCTGAAAAAGAAGCACCAGGTTTTTGAAAATATTCTATAAATCTCACATTATCTATAATAAAAATACAGACAATTGGGTACACAATTGCCATAATCCAAGACATGCGTAAAAGCATATTTAATAAAAATCCAATACCAAAAAATAAAACTAAAAATAATAGCATTGATATTAGTAAAACAGGTAAGCTTAACATGTCTATCACCTCCATTACACCATTTTAAGTGTACTGAACAATAGATAGACAGTCAATCCTTACTCAGTGAACGTTTTATGACTTCTTCCCTGTTCCCTCACAGCTATTGCAAGTTTCTGAGCCACCTAAGATCAATTGAAAATACCCTTTTCCAGCACAGTAAGGACATTCCTTCGTCTCTACCTTAGTTGTTGTACTCATTATCGTCTCTCCTTTAGGATTGAAATGGTTGTTGATACAATATACCAATTATTCTGACAATGATAAAGGAAGAAAATCTTACAAAAAGGTTTATGTAAGCGAATACAATATATGTTTCCTTTGCAATACTCCGTAATTCTTATTTTTTAGAATATTATAAAAATAAAGTGTATGACCTATACCCGAATTGGTCCCCAGGATGAAAATAATCGTATTTCATTAATTTAGACTCAATTTTCATTCTGGCCAAGTCTTTTAGTAAGTTTGATGAATCAGAGTTAACTTCCAGTTCATTAGGCTTCATAAAGACTGCTTCTTCTATTTCTTTCTCTTGAACGAAAATTTCCTTTGTTTTAGCCGTTAAGAAAAAAATAATCATATTGTCACTAATGTGTTCTCCAATCACACCCGACCTAATTCCAACGACTCCTTTATTGGTTGTACTGATTCCTGTTTCTTCTTTAACCTCTCTTAATACCGCTTCATCTACCGTTTCACCCTGATTAACAAATCCAGCGGGAAAAGACCACATTCCTTTTAGCCCACCATATCTTTTTTTCACTACAAGCCACTCACCATTCTCATTCTCAACAATACCTGAAACGGCAAGCCATACGTTGCCCCTTTTAGACTGACTCATGCCTTCACTCCCTCTCTAATTCATTCTATCATGTGAAAATGGGAATAAAAAAGACAAGAGCAAAAGCCCTTGTCTTTGAGAATAATCTTAAAGGATGTTAAATTTACCTTTTTTCAATACTAATGAAGGACCACCAACCATGTATAATGCACGGTTATCAATCATTTTTTTCATAAATGATGCCTTTGTTCCAACAAGTTTTTTACCAAATACAACACCAACTGCATCGTCCTCACCAAGTGAAGCTACAGAACCTTTAATATCTGGTGTGAATGTAGCCATTTCACCACGGCCGCGAATCGCTACTGCTAAGTTTTTCGCACAAGTCTCACCTTGTTGCATTGCGATTTGAGCAGTTGGAGGATATGGACGATTGATTTCTTCATTAATAATTAATGAACAATCTCCAATGATAAATACATCCTCATGTCCTGGAGCGCGTAAGTAACCATCAACTTTTACACGGCCACGCATGTTTTCAAAGCCAGCTTCTTCCACAACGCTGTTACCGCGTACACCTGCAGCCCATACAACTGTACCAGCTTTAATTGTTTCAAGCTCCTCGCCTTTAGCAACAATGATTCCATCTTCGATACATTCTTTAATTGCTGTACCGATCATGAATTCTACACCTTTCTTTTGAAGGTGATTTACTGCATAATCAACTAACTCAGGATCAAATCCTGGAAGTGCTGTTGGAGCTGCTTCAACACAGATAATACGAACTTTATTAAAGTCAATATCGTACTCTTTGCAAAGTTCAGGAATTCTGTTTCCAAGCTCACCTAAGAATTCGATACCAGTGAATCCTGCTCCACCTACAACGATTGTTAAGCGCTCATCTTTTTTCTCAGCTTCCATGTTGTACGTAGCAAATTGATATTCAATATGCTCACGTAATTGTCTTGCTGAATCGATGCTTGTAATACCAAATGCATATTCTTTTAATCCTTGAATACCAAAAGTTTCAGGATGTGCACCTAATGAGATTACTAAATAATCGTACTCAACCTCACCATTTTCTAAAACAACTTTCTTCGCTTCTTTATCAATTGAAACAACTGTATCTTTTACAAACTTCACACGGTTGTTATCAATGATGTCTTTAATTTGGTAGCGAGCACGATCGTGATGCAACGTACCTGCTGAAGCTTCATGCAACCATGTTGTTTCATAGTGATAATCATTTTTATTCACTAATGTAATTTCAGCTTCATCAACACTGATTTGTTTCTGTAAACGTGTAACTGTAATTAATCCACCATAACCTGCACCTAAAATAACGACTCTTGGCTTTCTCACCGATACATCCACCTTTTCCATAAGATTGTTGTCAAAATTCGAATGATGTTATTACTATAATCCACCGAATCACAACATTTTATTTTATTTAAGAGATAAAACTTTGTGAAATGATTCACTTACCAAAACACACATTGGTTATTTTCTCTTAGAAATACATATAAATATATATAATTACACCTATATTTCATAATATCTATACTATCAATTTTTTTCAAGTAGTTTTTTCTTACAAGGTAGTATATTTTTTTTTGAAAATACTTTATAATTTAGAATATTTCGTCTATTTTTTTAAAAAATAAGATTATAAATGATATGAGACATGAAATAATGAACTTAGTTATGATAAGATTTTCACATAGATGTGAAGAGGAGGATGTTATGTGAAAGAAGATACGAAAGTTTATGATATAACAATTATTGGCGGAGGACCTGTCGGGTTATTTACCGCTTTTTACGGTGGAATGCGACAAGCGAGTGTAAAAATTATTGAAAGCCTTCCACAACTAGGCGGACAGCTTTCTACATTATATCCTGAAAAATACATATATGATGTTGCTGGCTTTCCAAAGGTAAGAGCTCAGGAACTTGTTAACAATTTAAAAGAGCAAATGGGGCAGTTTTCCCCTACTGTCGTTTTAGAACAAGCAGTAGAACAAGTTGATAAACAAGCAGATGGTATTTTTAAGCTTACAACGAATAGTGAGGTTCATTATACAAAAACAATTATTATTACAGCAGGTAATGGCGCTTTCCAACCTAGAAAATTAGAACTTGATGGTGCAGAAAAATATGAAGGCCAAAACTTACACTATTTTGTGGATGATTTATCTAAATTTTCCGACCGAAATGTAGCGATTCTCGGCGGCGGTGATTCTGCCGTGGACTGGGCACTCATGTTGGAGCCTATTGCTAAAAATGTAAAATTAATTCATAGACGTGATAAGTTTAGAGCTCATGAACATAGTGTTGAGCTTCTTAAAAAATCAAAAGTAGATATTCTAACACCATTTGTCCCATCTGAAGTTATTGGTGATACATCGATTAGACAATTAGTTTTAGAAGAAGTAAAAGGTGACCGTAAAGAGGTCCTCGAAATTGATGACCTTATTGTGAATTACGGTTTTGTCTCATCACTTGGGCCTATCAAAAATTGGGGCTTAGCGATCGAGAAGAATTCAATTGTTGTAAATTCAAAAATGGAAACAAATATTGAAGGAATCTATGCAGCTGGCGACATTTGTACGTATGACGGAAAAGTGAAGCTTATTGCAAGCGGATTTGGTGAAGCACCTACTGCAGTTAATAATGCAAAAGCCTTTATGGATCCAAAAGCACGAGTCCAACCTCTTCATAGCACGAGTTTGTTTAATTAATTAAGAAAAGCGCAAAGCTCTAACCATTCGGCAACAAGCATAAGGCGTGGCGAATAGGAATAGAAAGTGCTTTTCACCTTCAATTTCTATTTTACTAGACCTAGAGCCGGTGGCGCCTGGAGCTAGACACTAAAACTAAGTACCAAACTTTTATATATGAAAAAAACGACTACTAATTCAGATAGTCGTTTTTTTCATGATTAACACTCCTCTGGAGTACCAGTATTTGTAGCTGTTCTAAATGATGATCCGCATCCACAACTTGCAATCGCATTTGGATTATCAATTGTAAATCCGCCGCCCATCATCGATTGTTTAAAATCGATGATTGTTCCGTTTAAAATCGGCGCATCTTCTTTTTTAATAAGAATCTTCATACCATGCTGTTCAAGAACTTGATCATCTTCACTTATCTCATGCTCAAAGCCCATACCATAGGAAAGGCCGCTACAGCCTCCTCCCTTTACACCAACACGAAGATAGGCATTTTCCTCTTCATGTTCTTTCATCATATCTTTTATCTGATAAGCAGCCGCTTCTGTAATTTTGACAATGTCGCTCATATTATATACCTCCTTGCTTTTAATGAAAGGATCTATTTATAGTATACATCTTATAGATCTAATCACTCAAATAATTCACCCTATTAGACATAATTCATATCTTTATTTTATGAAAAATGTTCCTGTGCAAACAACCTCTGCCGGACCTGTCATTAAAACATTGCCAGTTTCAGTCCAATTAATAACAAGATCTCCACCTGAAAGGTGTACGATTGTTTCTTCTCCCTGTGACGTATGGCCATTTAATACAGAGGAAACCACTGCTGCACAAGCTCCAGTACCGCAAGCTTGGGTAACACCTGACCCCCTCTCCCATACTCTAAAGTGCAGCTCATTATTTGAAACAACTTCTACGAATTCCACATTTACCCCTTCCGGAAAACGTTCATCTTTTTCTACAACTGGACCTAATGTAGTTACAGGGGCCTGGTTGATATCATCTACATAGAAAATAAGATGTGGATTCCCCATTGAAACTGCTGTCGCACGGTATTCTTGCCCGTCAAACTTTATTGGTTCATTGATTGCTTTTTCTTGTTCAGGACCTGCCATTGGGATCTCTGACTTTAATAATCTTGGTTTCCCCATATCTACTGTAACAGACTCTACTACATCTTTTTGAACATGAACTTGCGCTTCAACAAGTCCTGACAGAGTTTCAATTTTGAATGTATCAGTTGTTACTAATTTATGTTCATATGCATATTTGGCAACACATCTTAACCCATTGCCACAATTTTTCCCTTCTGATCCATCGTTATTAAAAATGCGCATTTTCACTTCTGCCTGATCAGAAGGGCAAATAAGAATTAACCCGTCAGAACCAATTCCAGTGTATACACTTGATACTTTTCTTGCGATCTCAGGCAATGCCTCCTCATGAAGATTTTCTTCAAAAAGGTTCACATAAATATAGCTATTACCTAATCCGTGCATTTTTGTAAATTGAAATGAACTCATCATACGCCTCCAAAAGTCTTTATTTTTATTAGTATAAAACGTTGGAAAAATGAAAACAATAGAAACATCCCCCGTTTGATAAGTAAAAGCTTCCTGGATGTACAGGGAGCTTTTCTTTTACCTAAGAGGACTTTTAACCTATAAACCCCGAAAAACTAGTCCTTTTTTCATAATATTCTGTTATAATCAGAGTATTGAATACTCGCTCATTAATCTACCAGGAGTGATCTCTATGATTAAAGAACCGGAATTCCTATATGAACAAAAAATTAAGTGTAATTTTTGTGAGAATAGATATATAACGAAAAAGGTGCGGTCACGTTTTATTCGTGCTCACAAACATGATACTTATTTCTGTTCATTCTATATATCCACAAACCTGAATCCTCTTCTATATTACGTTTCGGTTTGCCCGAAGTGTGGATTTTCTGCTTCTGAAGAATGTACAGACTATTTCCCTCCAAAATCAAAAGATCTTATTCAACATAAAATCTGTGATAAATGGGCTGAAAAAGATTATGGACAAGAACGTACATTGGACATGGCGATTAACTGCTACAAATTAGCCATCTACTGTGCAACGATGAAAAATGAAAAACATATTGCACTTGGTGGCCTCTATCTTCGGTTAGCTTGGTTATTTAGAACAGAGAAAGTAAATATGCAAGAAGAACAACGCTTTTTAAGACTTGCACTTGAAGAGTATCTCCAATCTTATTCAGTTGGTGATTTCTCAGATACAACCTTTTCTGAGATCAAGCTTCTTTACTTAATAGGAGAATTGAGTCGTCGAGTTGGTCTTGCCGGTCAAGCAATACTGTATTTCTCAAGGGTTATTGAAAAACAAAGGGAAACCATTGAAAAAGGGATTATCCAAATGGCCAAGGATCGCTGGAGTGAAATACGTGAAGAAAAAAAATCAGGTTAGAAAAGCGCAAGGAGCTAAGCATTCGGCGACAAGCATAAGGCGAGTAGGAATGGAAGGTGTTCTTTACCTTCAATTCCTACTTGACTAGACCCTAGAGCCGATGGCGCCTGGAGCTAAACACTCAAACTAAGTTCAAATTTTTATACTTTTTTACCTGGTTAGAAAAAAAAGCCACAACCGTGGCTTTTTTTAAAACATTGGATTTTCCTCTAGAAATGTATACACATTTTCAACTAGCTTATCTGGTGAATCACCCGTGACCATTTCTCCATTTACTAAAGCATATAATGAATGACCACATTTACCACAAAAACTTAAACAACCATATTCTATAATATCTAAATTAGGGTCCTTTTCAAGCTGCTCTAGTGCCGCTTGTGCCCCATTAGCTAAATTACTTATACAAAATTCAATAATTGGCTTCATTTATTACCACCTCTCTATTCCTCCTATCGTAATAGGAGATGCACGAATTCGTCAAATTTTATCCCATTCTCAACAGGCAGTAAAACTTCTTATCACAGCTTCTAGAGAAGCAAAGAAAAAATAGGTTTCGGATAACTGCCCGTAAGATCCGGTAAACCTCACTATCCATCATTGGGGATAAATCCCCTTATGACGGAAGTCTCGCTTTATTATACTCTATGTTTCCTATCATAATAACCCTTTTCATACTGGAACTTTTAAGAGATGGAAACTTTTTTGAATAAATATATAAATAGGATTGTAAACACTATCTAAATAATTCATAATTGTGTTGTACTATATCTTAAAATAGTTTATCCCGCAAATAAAGAAAACGTTTTTGACGTGTTAATATTGTGATGAAATGAGAATTTCGTTATACTTTTTATGGCATTTTTAATTCGTTAAAAAGGGGCAACTATTTTTTACAAGAGTTTTTCTCTTTTCTTATTTATTCATTTATACATGAGAGATTGAATACAACATTAATGTGTGTATTTATCCCTCTATTTATTTTTAAAGAGTTTTTTAAAAAGCAGGGAAAAAGGAGTATTAAAAATGAAGAACCTAGTTATTCTTGGTGGTGGTTACGGTGGAATGCGTATCTTACTTCGCTTGCTTCCGAATCAATTACCTGACGATGTGCAAATTACTCTTATTGATAAAAACCCTTATCACTGTCTAAAAACAGAATATTATGCTCTTGCAGCAGGAACCATTTCCGATCATCATATTCGCGTTTCCTTTCCAGAGCATCCACGGCTTCAAACTGTTTTTGGCACAATTACAAAAATTGATCCAGACAAAAAAGAAGTTATCCTACATGAGGATACAACCGTCACATACGATGATTTGATCATCGGCTTAGGTTGTGAGGATAAATATCATAATGTTCCGGGTGCTGATCAATATACATATAGCATCCAATCAATCGACCAATCTCGTGAAACATACCAAAAATTAAATAACTTACAAGCAGATGCTACCGTTGCAATTGTCGGAGCGGGATTAAGTGGTGTTGAGCTTGCAAGTGAGCTTAGAGAAAGCCGCAAGGATTTAAAAATAAAGTTATTTGACCGAAGCAAGAATATTCTTTCGAGTTTTCCTGAGAGATTAAGCAGCTATGTTGCAAATTGGTTCACTGAACATGGTGTTGAAATTATTAGTGAGGCCAATATTACAAAAGTAGAACCGAATGTTGTTTATAATCATGATCAACCATATGAATGTGATGCTATTGTTTGGACTGCAGGTATACAGCCGAATAAAGTCGTTCGAGATCTTAATGTTGAAAAAGATAATCAAGGTAGAGTCAAACTAACAACTCAGCACTTCATCCCGCAATATGAAGATATTTTTGTCGTAGGTGACTGTGCAAGTCTGCCACATGCTCCTAGTGCTCAGTTAGCTGAAGCACAAGCTGAACAGATTGTTCAAGTCTTACTAAAAAAATGGAATAACGAGCCCCTTCCTGAAATCTTTCCACCATTTAAATTAAAGGGTGTACTAGGATCATTAGGAAAGAAACAAGGCTTCGGACTCGTCAATGACAGGCCATTAATGGGCCGTGTCCCTAGATTATTAAAATCCGGTGTCCTTTGGATGTACAAGTATCATAACGGATAATAAAATAGCAGAAGTTGCCCGCCTATCGGCTCCTGCTTGACACCAACACTAGACGAGAAATTATTTACTTCTTATCATTTTAAAAACACACTCATTTTGCTTGAGTGTGTTTTTATAGTATCTTTACTGACTTTTATACCCATACTTTTCCATTTCTTCAAAAATGGACTTCAGCCGGGGATTTCCTTCACCAACGACCTTTCCTTCAATTACTACAAGAGGATAAAAATACTCATCATCTAAAATCTTTTGCACAAATTCTTGCTTTTCCTCATCTTCCTGAGGTTCATCAATATCGATATATGTGATATGAAAAGGCTGATCTACAAATTTTCGCTTCAGGGCTGAATCCAGCCATTCGTACGTTTCTTTTGCTGACGGTAAATTTATACAGCTTGGACAAAGCACCTCTGCTCCATATACACTAATTTCAACTTTTTTCACCATGGCACCACCGTTCTTTTTCTTCATTGTATTCTAATTCTTAAAAACTTTCCATCTTCATTGTTGGGTATACTTACTAATGGAAACAGGTAGTTATCTCTTACGTTTACATAATAAATATGGTAATATATACTTGCTTACTTAATAAAAAATTGAATCATTCGATTAGATTTTTCTCGCCATTTCAAATATAATATGGAATAAGGAAAGGAGTCGATTATAATGACAACTGAAACTGCTATGTTTGAGCAAGTTCAAGAAGTACTTGATAAATTACGTCCATTCTTACTTCGTGACGGAGGAGATTGTGAACTTGTGGATGTAGAAGATGGTATTGTAAAACTTCGCCTTTTAGGTGCTTGTGGAAGCTGCCCAAGCTCAACAATCACATTAAAAGCTGGTATAGAACGTGCATTATTAGAAGAAGTACCAGGAGTTGTAGAAGTAGAGCAAGTTTTTTAATTTTATTAAAAGTTCGGTACGCCATGGCTTTATGGTATACCGAGCTTTTTTTTGTTTTTCTGCTGATGTAAAAAAGGATTCGGATCTAACTCCGAACCCTTTCCCACTATAGACTCTTTATTTCTTGTACCTGCTCTACTCGACAGCCTACTACATCTATATCTAAACACTCAACATTACAATTTTTAAAATCATTAGCAAGTGCTTCCGCAAGGACATTTCCCTTCCCTTTTTCAGTGAAACAAATGACGGTTGGGCCTGCACCACTTAATGCTGAGCCATAGGCTCCTAAATGTTGAATTTTTTCTTGTACAGCTTGAATCTCAGGAATTAGCTTGCCACGATATGGTTGATGGAATAAATCCTTCCCCATCATCTCTCCAACTAGTTTCCAATTATTTGTTAAAAGTCCAGCTACTAGCATATTGCTAATCGCACTTGCTTCAACAGCTTTTTTATAGGATAGTTCCTGTGGAAGAACATTCCTTGCATCACTTGTGAAAACCTCATATTTCGGAATCACAACAACTGTATCTACATCAACATCCTTCACACAAACCAAGTCTGTTTTTCCTTCTTGGTGTAATCCGATAACTAAACCGCCATATAGAGATGCTCCAACATTGTCGGGGTGTCCCTCTTCAAGACTTGCAATTCGAAGCTTTTCTTCATCAGTCATTTGCAGCTGACAGAGCTGATTGGCGAGCTCAATTCCTGCAATAATTGCTGCGGCACTGCTGCCAATTCCTCTCGCCATTGGAATATCACTCCACACCTTTACTTCACATGGAGGAAGGGTCTGATTGTATGTCTTTGCAACTTGAATGGCCACTTTAGCAATTAGGTTATTTTCATTTGTTGGGAGATTCTTTACATGCTCAGTCATTGGAATAAAAAGCAAATTGTCCGCTTTTTGTACTTCAAGTGTTAAATACTTACCAAGAGCTAGACCAACAGAATCAAAGCCAGGACCTAAATTAGCAGTACTTCCCGGAACGATAATTCTTAACATGTCCCCTTCAATCATTGTACTGGTACTCCACTTAATTGCTGTAAGAATGCTTCTTCATCATTTGGAAGGACGATCGGCTTAATTTCAGAAACATCAATCGCTGTGTTAGGATCTTTTAATCCGTTTCCAGTTAAAACAGCCACTACCTTGCTGCCTTCTGCAATAAGGCCTAATTTGCGATGCTTAATAAGACCTGCAATTGATGCACATGAACCCGGCTCAGCAAACACACCTTCTTCACGAGCAATTAATTGATATGCTTCAAGGATTTCCTCGTCAGTTACAGAATCAATTCGGCCATTTGATTCTTCCTTCGCTTTTACAGCAGTTTCCCAGCTAGCTGGATTTCCAATACGAATCGCAGTTGCTACTGTTTCTGGATTTGCAATTGGTTCACCACGAACGATTGCTGCTGCCCCTTCTGCTTGGAAGCCGTGAATTTTCGGTAAGCCTGTTTGTTTTTTCTCATTGTATTCCTTGAAACCCTTCCAGTAAGCTGTAATATTCCCTGCATTTCCAACTGGAATCGCAAGATAATCCGGAGCACTGCCTAATTGCTCACACACTTCAAATGCGGCTGTTTTCTGACCTTCAATTCTGTATGGGTTAACAGAGTTTACTAATGTGATTGGTAACTTCTTGCTGATATTACGAACCATTGTTAGGGCATGGTCGAAGTTTCCTTGAATCGCATAAATTTCTGCTCCGTACATAACCGCTTGTGCTAATTTGCCGAAGGCAATTTTCCCATCAGGAATAAGAACGATACATTTCATATTTGCTCTTGCTGCATAAGCTGCTGCTGCTGCAGAAGTGTTTCCTGTAGAAGCACAAATAACTGTATCACTGCCTTCTTCTTTTGCTTTAGCAACTGCCATAACCATTCCACGGTCTTTAAATGAACCAGTAGGGTTAGTTCCCTCTGTTTTGACATAAAGCTCCACACCTAGCTTTTCTGAAAGCTTAGGCATATGGATAAGGGGTGTATTTCCTTCTTGAAGTGTTAATTTAGGTGTTTTATCTGTAACAGGTAAAAACTCTGCAAATTCTTGAATTAAACCTTTCCACATCATACTAATCCGTTCCCTTCTACACGATACGTACTTTTTACTTCTTCCACTACGTCTAAATCATTAAGGAGCTGTAAAATTTCTTCAAAGTCACTTTGTGCAGCCTTATGTGTAACAATGACAATTTCAGCAAGATTGCTGTTTTTAATTGGCAACTGCAGAATCTTCTCAAAGCTTACGCCTCTTTCAGAGAATAGTGAGGTAATATTTGAAAAAGCTCCAACTTGGTCTTTTGCACTAATTCTTAAAAAGTGTTGAGCGTAAATATGCTCGGTGCTCTTTAATTGCTTTTCAAATTGAGGTGCTACCGCATGTCGACCATTTACATCAAGCCTCATGTTTTTCATTACACCAACTAAATCAGACACAACCGCCGTTGCAGTTGGCAAACTTCCTGCTCCAGGACCATAAAACATTGTTTCACCAACAGCTTCACCATACACATACACCGCATTGTACTCATCATTTACTGATGCTAACGGATGAGTTTCAGGTAATAATGTCGGTTCAACGGATACCTCTATTTTTCCATTCTCACGCTCAGCGATTCCAATAAGTTTCATAGTATAGCCAAGGCGTTTACTATAGCTAATATCGTCATCTGTTACACTTGAAATCCCTTTTACATTGACATCTTCTAAATCAACATGCATAGAAAAACCAAGTCTCGCTAGGATGGCCATTTTTCTTGCCGCATCTAAGCCTTCCACATCTGATGTAGGGTCTGCTTCAGCATAACCTAAATCCTGTGCTTCTTTTAGAACCTCATCATAGGCACTTCCGAATTTGGACATTTTAGTTAAGATAAAGTTAGTTGTTCCGTTCACAATTCCCATCATTTTTGTAATCCGATCAGATGCTAATCCATCTACTAAACTACGTAAAATTGGAATTCCGCCTGCAACACTTGCTTCATAAAACAGATCACAGCCGTTCTCTGTTGCAATCGATAATAATTCTGTTCCGTACACAGCCATCAGATCTTTATTTGCTGTTACAACATGTTTTTTCGCTTTTAATGCTTCAATTAAATGCTTACGTGTTTCTTCCACGCCACCCATTACTTCAATAACTACATCGATATCCGGATTTGAAATAACATCCTCCACATTTGTTGAAAGAAGTTCTTTATCGATATGAACTTGACGATCCTTATCTAAATTTTTAACAACTACTTTCTTTACTTTCACAGGACATCCTACTTGATGCATAAGTTTATCTTGATGGTCTTCGATAATTTTAACAACACCACTACCAACCGTACCAAGACCTAAAAGTCCAACATGAATTGCCTCCACACTTCTCCACTCCTTCTTGTATATCTCTAAAGTACAACTGTACTCTCATAAAAGACACTAATAATATACTTGTCATTATAAAATGCTTAGAACTGTTTTACAAGGGTGAATTTTCAGTTTTTTAAATTAAAACGTTTTCATGAAGAAAAATGATTCAAATCATGCCTTTTTTATTAAACGATAACCTTTGTTTTTGGTTCATCACCATTTAAAACAGCTGTTATATTGACTGCACAAAGATTCATCATGGAGTACCTAGTTTCATAGCTCGCACTTCCGATATGCGGGAGTGCCACAACATTATGTAATCCAATAAGAGGATGATCGGCTCCAATCGGCTCTTTCAAGAAGACATCAAGGCCTGCTCCGGCAATTTCACCATTCACAAGTGCATCATAAAGATCATCTTCATTCACAACTGCACCTCGACTCGCATTAATAAAAATAGCTGAGTCTTTCATTTTTTTAAATGCATCTTTATTAAAAAGTTCCTTTGTTTCTTTAGTTAAAGGGGCTAAGCAGACAATAAAATCCGAAGCTGCAAGCAATTCATCAAATGGACAGTAAATGGCACCTAATGTCGTTTCTGCCTTTTCTTTCCTTGAACGATTATGATAAAGAATCTTCATTTCAAACCCTGTAGCACGCTTCGCAACAGCCTGTCCTATTTTTCCCATCCCAACAATTCCAATTGTTTTATGATGAACATCATGTCCCGCTAGTAGAAGAGGTCCCCAGCTTTTCCATTGATTTTGTTTCACAAAATCAGATGCCTCTATTAATCGTCGTGCTGTAGCAAGTAATAATCCAAATGTTAAATCAGCTGTTGTGTCAGTTAAAATATCAGGGGTATTACACACAACAATCCCTTTTGCGTTCGCATATTGAACATCAATGTTATCAAATCCCACTGCTAGATTCGCTACAACCTTTAACTGTTTTGCTTTGTCTAGTAATTCCTTATCAATAGAATCTGATAGCATTGTTAGTAAACCAGATGCCTTTTCAGCCTTTTCAAGTAAAATCTCCCGCGGACAAGGCGTTTCCTCTTCTGGCCACATTTCAACATCAGCAATTTCATATAATGGCTTTAGCTGTTCTTCTGACAATTTTCTCGTTATATAGATGTATGGTCTTGTCATTTTCTCACCTCTTTTATTATTGTAAAGCTATCTTTATTTTATCATAAGCTGTTAGATATTGGTTTTTAACAATAAAAAGAATCCCGCCAATCAACCTTGGAAGGATTCTTTTAACTGATCTTTTATGGGGTTGCTGTTAGCCACTCAATGTTGGGAAGCAATATTCTTTTCGTCTTCATCGAAAGCATACTGGCATATGCTCTTAAAAAAGATTCATAATGCCCGGAATCTTTCAGAATAAGGCTCAGCTTTTCTTCAAATAATGGTTTTACATCTTCGGGTGATAAATAGTATTCTTCAACACATTCAAAATAGTGAATAGGAAACAATAATCGACTATAAATTAATCGCCAAGAAAAAGGAGATAAGGGGGTTGTTCGGTCATACTCTTCTAGAAATTGAAAACCTTCCAGCTTTAACTGCTCTTGTTTTTCGAAATATAGATGTCTCATATACTCCGCTAAATCACGACTACCGTGGTCAAATACCCAATCAACTGGGGATTTTATCATCATTGATGGATTCCATGTTGTTGAATGAAACCTTTGATGGCAGATGGTTCCTGAATCAATTGGATGTGGCTCTTCATCAAGTTCCGTGTCGACTAAATATTGAATCGCATTTTCTGCTAAACCTAGATAATAAGGAAAAGATTCCACAAACATTTTTTCAAATGGAGTAAGTGGTTGCGTTTGTACTTTTCCTCGCCAAAACATTTCAAGTTGATCTAACCGTTTCTCCCATAACACCTTCCACTGACCGATACGTTGAGTTTTTGTGACTTGATAAGGATATAATCTTGCTTTAGCGTGGAACCGGGCAAGATCCCTTCCAGGTTGTGTTGAGCGCCCTTCCGTATAAGCAGAGCATTTCATTAATACATGTTTAGTGTGATTTTCTTCAAAAAACAAATGATTTCTTTTTGTTAAAACAATACTTGCTACATACGGCTCCCTTTTTTCAATCATGAATTGACTTAATTGATATATTTCAAATAATTCCTCTTCTTCTAAATGCGAAACGGGCACAATAATAAATTGAGTTTGATGCAAACGAAATGAATCATATCTCCCAATTTTTACGATATCTGTTACCTTAATTCCATATTCCTCTTGAATTGTTTTTTTCACCACATTTCCCCCCAGTATTTTCATTCCCTATTCTATCGTAATCATCTTTTCTAAACTTTATGATTAATTGAGGAAGGGAGTTGTGATTTTATAGAGAAGTAATAGATAAGGGGCAAGTTTCCAAATTTATATGTTACACGATTAACAAGCCCTGATTTCGTTAAGAATGGTTAAAGTCATTGTTTGATGATTGCATGAATATATATGTAAACAACATCATACAATGAATGAATACACCATATGCAAATTAAAAGAATTGGGTGATCAAGATGAAAAACAATAAAAAAATGGATATTGTTGAAAAAACAGCTAGAGATTGGTTAGTCAAACGCGGAGTAACAATAGAAGATATAGCAGACCTCGTTTATTTTCTTCAAGAAAAATATCATCCTGATTTATCTATGGACGATTGCATTGAAAATGTAGAGAGAGTCTTAACGAAAAGAGAAGTTCAAAACGCCATTCTTACTGGAATACAGTTTGATATACTATCTGAAAAGGGACAATTAGAGGAACCTTTACAATCCATTATAGCTACTGATGAAAGCTTATATGGTGTAGATGAAATTTTAGCTTTTTCTATTGTCAATATATATGGATCAATCGGCTTCACTAATTATGGGTACATCGATAAGATGAAGCCTGGTATTTTACAATCACTTAATGATAAATCACAAGGAAAATGTCATACATTTCTAGATGATATTGTCGGGGCAATTGCTGCGGCTGCTTCAAGCAGACTTGCCCATCGTGCTAAAAATGTTGAATGAGGAACAAAAGCGCAAGCGCCTTGAACAGCTCCGACAAGCATAAGACGCAAATGAATAGAAGACGTTCTTTGTCTTCAATTCATTTGCGTCTTATGACCTCGAGGGGCTAGGCGCTGGAGCTGGATGCCGCGCGCTTATCCATTTATAATTTCCTAGACCATAAGAAAAGCGCAAGGATGATCTGAAGTTTGATAGGCGATAGACGCTGGAGCTAGACACTAACACTAAGTACAAAATTTTGTACTTTCTTATACCTTTAATGAAAGCCATTTAGACTGATTAGAAGCTGCTAATCGCCGTCTAAATGGCTTTCATTTTTTATAAATGTATTAAGTTTAAATAGTCATTTAGCGAGTCTACTGAAAATGTTGGTTGTTGCTCATAGCTCTTTAAGTGTTCTCTTGTGGTAACACCTGTATGAACGAGCAATGTATCTAACCCACAGTTCATACCAGCTTTTATATCAGTATCATAATTATCTCCAACCATGATTACTTTGTTGGGGTCAACTCCAAGGACTTGTAAGGCTTGTTCAACAATGATTTTCTCAGGCTTTCCGATGAAAATCGGCTTTGTATTGGTCGAAACTGCTACAACAGAGGTTAAAGCACCATTCCCTGGTAGCAGACCTCTTTCTGTCGGAATAGCAATATCGGCATTTGTGGAGATAAATGTCGCCCCATTTCTAACGGCAATACATGCTTTTGCAAGCTTTTCATATGAAATATTTCGATCTATCCCTGTAACAACAAAGTCGGGATTTTCTTCTACAAGCTCAAGCCCGCTCGATTGAAGCGCTAGTTTTAACCCCTCTTCACCTATCATATATACAGAAGCATTTGCTTTTTGTTGAGCTATAAAGTTGGCTGTCGCCTGACTGGTTGTGAACACTCGATCTTCGGTTGCTTGAATATCAAACTCATTTAGTTTCTTTGCTACCAGTTCAGGAGTTTGTGATGAATTATTTGTAACGAATAAATATGGAATATTTTTCTCTACTAAAAAATGGACAAACCGGCTTGCATCTTCAATCCGCTCTGTTCCTCGATACATTGTACCATCTAAATCTATAAGGTAACCCGCATAAGTTTTCAATTAGATTTCCCTCCTGTCTTGTTAAGAAGGCTGTTTTCGCATACTTTGTTGTTTTAATGAAGTGTTAAAGGTGAAAATTAGTTCGTTCTACTGTGCTCAAGACACTCGCTTTCCGTTCTTCACCTGCGGGGTCTCGTCCATTCCTCTTCTCCCGCAGGAGTCGAGTGTCTTAGGCTCCATTCCACTATAGAGTTAAATAGTATGTAAAAGCAACAATCTTTGCAAAAACAACCATTTTCATTAAGTAAAGCCCAAGCGCCCTGATCAGCTAGACAGGCATTAAGACGCTTGAGCAGACACCAATACTATAAGCAATATTCTATACTTTCTGATCTTACAATAGAAAAGAGGATGACATCATCGTCATCCTAATTCAAGCACTTATTTGTTTAGTGGCTTGAAAGCAGATACTGGACCTAACTCATTTTCAATGTAGGTTCTTACATCATATGTAAAACTAACCAAGCCTTGTTTATGAGAGGATATAGTTGTGACTAGTTCCTGATGATTTACCTCAAGATAGTCTTGAACTAATTTTTTCCTAAGCATAATAATTTGCTTTAAATCCTTAGAGTTTTCTACATTGACCACTTTTTCATCTAAAAGAATGTCAATAATATCCTCATAGCTTCCTGGATCTCTCATAATAAATCCATCAATCATTGCATTGCCAACATCAATGATCGTTTCAATAAACATATGACAAATTCTTTCTAGAGCCGCTTTTGCAATTTCACTGCTCCAAGAAGTTTGATTTTCAAACTGTTTGATCTTTTTGTCTAGAAAGTTTAGCTTAGCTTCAATTTGTTCCCGATCAACAAAGTACAAAATATCACCTTCCTATTATAAAGCAACACGTTCTTTTTCCATATTACCAGGCTTAGCATAAAAATACCCCTGTGCTAAATCAACCTGATTTCTCTTCAGAACATCTGCCTCTTCCTTCTTCTCTATTCCTTCTGCCACTATGAGAGAACCTGTTTCACGTGCAATTAAAATAAGACCTTTTAGCATCGATTCCTTTACCTTGCTTGTGTCAATATCTTTGATAACGGAACGGTCAATCTTGATGATGTCAGGTAGAATTTCACTAATTGTATGTAAGCTTGAGTAACCTGCACCTGTATCATCCACAGCAATTCGAAATCCTCTTTTGCGTAGTTGGTTTATATTGTCGTGAAAGAAATTTAAGCCCTCGATAGAATCTCTTTCTGTTACTTCAAAAATCATCTTTTTCGGATCAATATCAGGATATTGTGTTAACAGCTTTTCAAGCCCTGCGGTAAACCGCTTATTTCCTAACGTGATAGGGGTAAAATTGAGAAACACATCATCTAAGCAGCCTACCGAATCAATTAGATGAAACGCTTTTTCCAAGACTAACAGCTCTAGATCATAAATCAAATTTGATTGTCTAGCGAGAGAAAATAATTGAAGCGGATTTTCAAGTGCTGTTCCTTTTGGTCCCCTTGTTAAGAACTCCCATGCTTTAATTTGATTATTTGATAAATCAACGATTGGCTGGGCTAACAATGTAATATCACGTTTTTGAATAATATCCCGCATTTCAAGTAGTGTTTCAATATATCGGGATTGTATTCGTTTTTCTGCCATAGCTACAGCTTGTTGCTGAGCTGTATATAATGCTTCTTGAGTAGTTGAATGAGCTCTTTCAATAAACATATATCCAACTTCGAAAGTCTGCTTAAAATATGGATATTTTGTAAACATATATCTTTCCAATTTTGGAACAAGAATTCTAATCAAATTTTCAATATGAACAACGCTTTGCTTATCATCATTAATTTTAAAAAAGATGGTAATGCCTTCACTATAATGATCATGGACAACTAGAAGATCTTTATGGAATGAGGAATGCTCAAGAATCTCCTTAAACCCTTCCCTAAATTCTTGTTTATAATCATTTAATTGTACCGGTTCAAATTGCTGGGCAAATTCACGCAGGTTTGAAATTGTAATAACAACAACCACTACTTGATGTCCATGTGACATGGCTTGATAGACACATTCTAATATAGGGTCTCTTAGTACAAATTTCGGTGGATAATATCTTAGTTTATTTTGATGTACAAATAGTTTTCTCCACTTTTTCAACCTTGCTATATGTTTATCACAAAACCCGCTCATCATATGTACTCAACCCTTCTGGCATTAACCTATACATACGTCATATTTTATCATATTTTTCTTTCATTCGACTAATTTCCAGGAAAATTTTATCATCCCTCTATGATTTATCCTTAGGTTAGTATTTGTTATGATAACATTAATGCTATAGAGCTTTAGCTTTAATATGAAGGAGAGATTTCATGTCTGAACGTTTTTTTCTATATGATGATACCGTTGAAACAAAGACCCGTTTTGTAAGCTTTATGGGGGAAAATCAACGATTTGATTTAGCGATTATTCAAAGTGATCGATATTATGGGAAACACCTTGTACTGGATATTCAAAGTAATCGATTTGCTATTATCGGAGAAGATGACCTAAAGGAACCAGGCTATTTAGAGCATGCCTATCAATTAAATGGAGAAGATGCAGAGGAACTTCGTGATTTTTTATATGAGATCGTCTAATAAGAAAAGCGCAAGGCGACAAGCATAAGGCGAATAGGAATAGAAGGTGCTTTTTACCTTCAATTCCTATTTGACTAGACCCTAGAGCCGATGGCGCCTGGAGCAAGACACTAAAACTAAGTACAAACTTTTATCCTTTCTTACCTTTGAACAAAAGCGCAAGCTCCTTGAATAGCCTCGGGCAAATAAGACGCAAATGAATAGAAGACGTCCTTGGTGTTCTTTGTCTTCAATTCATTTGTGGCTAGATCCTAGAGGCAGTCTATAATCGCGACCCTGTGCTTTGGAGCTGGATACCGCGCAATTATCCACAAGTACAAGAATCTTATAATTTCCTGACGAAAAAAAGACCCCCTTATACGTCGTTTAAGGGGGTCTAGACTGTTTGTCTATATTCACTTCTTAATTTTTTTAAGGACAAAATAAGCACAGCCAAAATTACAATACTCAAAAATGTACTCCTCAAGAGTACTTATCTTTGTATCATAGGTAGCTTTTTGGTTTTGATCATCAAAAAACCCTCTTAACCTTAACTGATTGTATCCCCAATCTCCCACAATAAAATCATATTTATTTAAAATTTCACTATATCTTTCTTTAAATGCCTCTTCATTAAATCCATCTTTTTCTTCTTTGATTAATTCAAAGAATTGATTTTGAACCGTAATCATGATTTTTCACCTCATCCATATTCACTATTCTTATCATAATCGAAACAATCCCAACCATCAATTGCTATGAAATTTTCCTTTCACTTTGGAAACGATAAAAACGAGGAGGTGTTACTGTTGATAAAAACAAAATTAGCGACCACTGTATTAGGTTTGTCATTATTAACTGCATGTCAATATGGTGCCGAAGAAGATACATCTTTAATGCATGAAAATGGAAACACCATTAATGTTAGTGATCGCACTGATCTATTTAATGAAGAAGGTGCTCCTAACGCAAATGACAAAGGTTCAAGCTTTGGGTTTGTTCGACACCAAAAGAGCGGAGTTCCTCAAGATGTGGCCTACACACCAACTCCTGGAATGAACCGTGAGCAAGTTGCTAATACGATTAGCAGTCTTAGCGTACAGCTTCCGAATGTAAATGATGTCGCTACATTGGTAACAGATGAAGAGGTATTAGTGGCCTATGATACAGACTCAAAGGACCGTACCGAAACAGCAGACCAAGTCAAAAAGACAGCCTTATCTGTCGTTCCACGTTATTATCACGTGTATGTTTCAGATAATCCGAATATGATTCAACAAATTCAATCGTTTAGTCCACTTGATTCAACAAGCCGTGACATTGATGAAATTTTAACTGATACGATTCACAAAATGCTCGAATCTCCTCAAGGGCGTACTCTCAATAAAGGAGAAAATGCAAATGGTGAAGGTTACGGCGAAGTAAATGAGGATATTGATGACGATATGAAGGATGATTTCGAAAAAGTCCGGTTTGAAAAAGAGAAAATGCAATAGATATGTCATTTCATCATGTGAACTGCCCTTTGGGTGGTTCGCTTTTTTATATCTATTCGTTGATTTTTTAGCAAAACGACTGATAACCTTAATAAAAAAGGAAGAGAAAATCATTTCTCTCCCTTGTTTATTAAGCCTGAGCTTGTTTTTGTTTTGATGCCGCGTTAACCTGTTCGTCTGCGTGGTATGAAGAACGAACAAGCGGACCTGCTTCACAATGACTGAAACCTTTGCTTAGCGCAATTTCACGTAGCTCTGCAAATTCATCCGGATGATAGTATTTTTGAACTTTTAAGTGCTTCTTCGTTGGCTGTAAGTATTGTCCAATAGTCATGATATCAACATCATTTGCTCTTAAATCATCCATTGTTTCAATGATCTGCTCTTTTGTTTCGCCTAAACCGATCATAAGACTGGATTTTGTTGGAATTTCAGGCTGCATTTCTTTTGCACGCTTTAAGAATTCCAGTGATCGATCATATTTTGCACGTGCGCGAACTCTTGGTGTAAGCTCACGAACTGTTTCGATATTATGATTTAAAATGTCAGGCTTTGCGTCCATAAGAATTTTTAAGTTCTCATAAACACCACCCATATCAGAAGGAAGTACTTCAATTGTTGTAAATGGGCTTTTACGGCGAATTGCACGAACCGTTTCAGCAAATACCTTTGCTCCGCCGTCTTTTAAATCATCGCGTGCTACAGCTGTTACAACAGCATGCTTTAGATTCATTAAAGCAACAGAATCTGCTACGCGTTCTGGTTCTGCTAAATCAAGCTCTGTTGGAAGGCCTGTTTTAACGGCACAGAAACGGCATGCACGTGTACAAACTGCACCTAAAATCATAAATGTTGCTGTTCGACGTACTGCCCAGCATTCATGAATATTCGGGCACTTAGCTTCTTCACAAACGGTGTGAAGATTTTTCTCTCTCATTAATTTCTTTAAATCTGTATAATTTTCGTTCGTATTAAGTTTTATTTTCAACCATTCTGGCTTACGTAAATATTCTTCTTTCTTCGCCATCAGATTCAACTCCAATATGTATTCTATATAAACTAAACTCACAAAAACTTTATTATATCCGTTTACAACTTTATCACAAGGTTAGGTGCGGGACAAGAAAAAGGCCTGTATGTAATTTCTAACATTTTCTATTAATGAAATAGAAATTGAAAACCAAACTATAAAAAGAACCTTTGATATGTGTACTGATTCATAATCCGGCTTATTGAAAGTATTGCCTGACTATTCCCATGCTAACCAATAACGAGCTGCGACTATCACCAAAGAAAGAAAGAAAGGAAAGGAGCTCATTACAGTGAAAAAAGTGGTATCACTTATCATCATCTTTATGGTGATTCAACTTTCGGTCCAGACTAATGTCTTCGGAGCTGAAAAGACAGATCAACAAAAAGAAAACGAAAAGCTAATGAGCTTATATAGAAAGGTTGAAACCGTCACATCTATCCCTTGGTATGTTTTGGCTGCTATTGATCAATATGAAAGAAATGTCCGTCACTCGAGAAAGGATATTCCAAAAGCTGAAGGATCCATTGAAATTTATATAAAACCAGAGGTATGGGCTGGTCCCTTAAACCCAAACCCAAATGATAAAAATCCAGCAAGTATTGGACTATTTGGCGGAATTGGGGAAGATGGCAATGGTGACAATATTGCCGATCCAAAAAACGACGAAGATGTTCTATACTCAATGGCCCATTATTTACAGTCTTACGGTTCTGATTTAGAGAACTTAAAAATTGGTTTATGGGATTATTACCAACGTGATATGTCAGTTGGAATTATATTAGGTCATATGAAATTGTATAAACATTTTGGCCGGCTTGATTTAGACAAACATACTTTTCCTGTACCTCTAGGTCATAATTTCAGCTATAAAAACACTTGGGGTGATGCTCGTGGCTGGGGTGGTCGGAGAATACATGAAGGAACAGATATTTTTGCAAATTACGGAGTACCTGTCAAGTCCACCTGTTATGGTGTAGTCGAAATGAAGGGCTGGAACAGGTTTGGCGGCTGGAGAGTTGGAATTCGTGATATTGACAACACCTATCATTATTTTGCTCACCTTAATGGTTTTGCAGATGGCCTTAAAGTTGGACAAATTGTTGAACCCGGTCAGTTAATTGGGTCAGTCGGAAGCTC